>Ga0272446_1000006_pt1:57500-242223 | contig 242223 bp, 214 predicted proteins | sample YNPCB0061_FD_194587 | JGI IMG/M metagenome (GOLD analysis project Ga0272446, IMG submission 194587) | Hot spring microbial mat communities from Yellowstone National Park, WY, United States - YNP-CB-006-1 | ecosystem: Environmental > Aquatic > Thermal springs > Hot (42-90C) >... | reverse complement strand
CGGAAGGTGCGGCTGGATCACCTCCTTTCTAGGGAGTCACTCCCATCATTCCTTCTTCTACGAGGCGTGATGTGATCACGCTTGCCTGTTCAGGTGCCCACCCCCAACCTCACGGTTGGGGGTGGTTGCGTTATGGGGGATATGAAGCGAAGCGAATGCTTAGAGATTCTTTTTGGGCAGGAGATTTCAAAGTTTACATCCTACCAGGTAGCTGAGAGGAACGAGAAACGATTGTAGCAGCGTGCGCAGAAGTAACGACTTGCTGTTACGACAGCAGCCTGTGACCAGGTTCCCCACCGGTACCCCGATTATCCAATCAGCGCACGGTAAGGGAAGGCACCCCATCCTCTGCAAGGAGGATCGAGGTCTGATACTTGCTCAATACGCCCTTAGAGCTTCTCAGCCTTCAGACCTCCCATCCTCTACTCAGGGGCTGATACCTTCTCGGAGTGCACCCTGGTGCCTACGAGTATCGGGGAGCGTTAGCAGCGGATGCGTGTGGTTCGTCGGTGCTGATCTATTGTGGCATTTTCCGGTCAGCAAAGGTAACTGAAGCTGAGCACGCTGAAAAGCAGGACGTTTCAGATCGCTTCTACACAAATGCCGAGATACCGGTAATAGCTCGCCCGACAATCAGTGTATTCATTTCATGGGTGCCTTCATAAGAGTAGAGCGCTTCTGCATCAGCGAAATAGCGCGCCACTCCATGTTCGAGCAGAATACCGTTCCCCCCAAGCACAGCCCGAGCTAAGGCAACCGTTTCTCGCATCTTTTCACCACAAAAGACTTTCGCCAGCGACGCTTGTTCCTGGCTGATGCTTCTATTGCGGGCAGCAATCTGGCTCATACGCAGGCACATTGTCTGCATTGCAGTTACATTTGCCAACATCTGCACCAAACTGTTCTGCACCAGTTGAAAACTACCAATCGGGCGACCAAACTGAATCCGCTGCTGCGCATACGCTAATGCCCGTTCGTAAGCACCCATTGCCACGCCAGTCATTGCCCAGGCAACAGCAGCACGAGTGATCGCTAACTGACGTGCAACACCACGAAACCCACCGACGTTAGGTAAGCGATTGGCTTCAGGTACTCGACATCCATTCAGGCGGATGTTAGCGTTCTGCACGGTACGTAAGGCAATTTTACCCTCTAACCGCTCGACTTCGTAGCCAGCCATACCACGCTCGACAATGAAACCCTGTACCTGGTTGCTGGCAACATCACGCGCCCAAATAATATTTACATCAGCAATCGGTGCATTACCACTCCATTTCTTGGCGCCATCAAGCACCCAAAAGCCACGCTCGAAACGAGCAGTCGTTGTTAAACCGGCAGCAGTGGCCGAACCAACGTCAGGTTCGGTCAATGCCCACGATCCAATCAGCTCAAAACGTTGCAGTGGCGGTAACCAGCGCTGTTTCTGTTCGGGTGAGCCGAAGAGATCGATGGAACCCATACAGAGACCCCAGTGTACACCAAAAAAGGTGTAGATAGAGGGATCGACTCTGGCCATTTCCATGCAAGCTACACCGGTTAGTACCGGGCCAAGCGCATCAATCGCATACGGTCGCGAGCCGAAGGTTTCATCAATAAGACGGGCAAAATCCGGTACAATTTCGTGAGGAAATTCCCCCCGTTCCCAATAGCCGTTTGCTAACGGACGGATACGCTCTTCCATGAACATGCGAATCTTTTGCTGAACTGCCCGCTCTTCAGGTGAAAGTTCAGCCAGAATCTCGTAGAAATCACTGTTAATCGGTGGTACGCGCTTGGGTCGCCGTTTGGTTGTGATACTCTTCCACAACAGGCCAATCTCTTGTGGCGTGACACTACGTAAGGCACGGATGGTATCAAACAAGGGAACATGTACCTGATGGAACAGGCGCGTGAGGTTTGCGGGAAGAGTTACGAGCGCCATAATTGCCTCCTGTTCGTCGTTGAAGTGATAAGCAACCTCATTGTTTTTGGAAATACATCTAATGAGTAAAGAGAATGACGCGGTGCGTTATCTTGAGTGTAACACGTCAACACTATCTATGTCAATGACAATTCTGACATCATCGTCTTCACCCTATCTGGCGGTGGTAGGATGAGGAGAGAAGGAAAAGAGAGGGAAGTGGAGCGGCGGGTTCCTAACCGATTCGCTGCGTGTGCGGAGGTACACCGCTTACGTCCGTCATCGCAGCAATAGGGCGGCGAGGGGTACCAGCTACACAACGCACAACAGGGGAACCGGCAATCCTAGGCAACCAGCCAGGGAGATTTGATCTCTATGACAGACACAAACGTGCCAGCACCCACACAAATCGCTCAGCAGCCCAAAAACCAAGAGTACGACAACATAGAATAATGTCATCATCGGTTGTTTCGGCAAACAGATACACCCGTGGCGCTAATCCGAAGCAAATGCCGGTTAGACTACTGATACAGTCTTGGAGTGCTGACAACTGGGCCGGTTGCATTGCCCAACCAATCTCGACCACGTCGCGAGTAGCAAAACAGGTTGCCGCAGCAGCCATAATCTGACCGTTCTCTGCCCGAATCCCAAATGCTGGCCCATACGCTAGATGCCATGCCTGCCAGGCAGCCGTTATCGCTCGTAATGGAGTAAGATCATGAGCAACATCGCCTGGCAATCGTTGTGCTACGACCTTATCAACCGGACGGAACGTTTCTGGTTCGGCAACCATCTGATACAGCAATTGAGCATTCTCAACCTTTACCATTCTGTTCAGAGACGGCAGACTAGCCGCTGGTACGATCATCCCAAACGTATGTCGCTGCAACTCCGGTTCACCCGTGATCAGCGCGTGCAGGAGAGGAGGAAGTGCAGCGGGGAAGTCAACCGTAAATGCTAGGCGAATGAGAGGCAGATCACGCCGGATCGAGACCACGCCAACCACGGTATCATTGCTGAATGCGGCCAATGTGAACGAGTGTGTTCGCAGATGGGTTATTTGCGCCAGAGTGATGGCGTTACGATACGGCGAACGACGCAAAAACGACAGTACTTCAGGATAGTTTTCGGTGTCAAGCTGAGCGACTGATAACGGCATACTGTTTCACAAATACAATAAGGGGGCCGGTTAGAGGTTTCTCTCCAGTATTTATTTGGACTTCAGTTATTATCTCTTATCATACCAAATCTTCATCGCCAATGGAAATCACCGGTACGTATCTGGATCTCGTCCCAGATGACGTGCTCTGAGATGGGCGTAGGTCCCCACTCATGCTCTCGCTTTCCCACGCTATCCTCTTGCCGCTTAGCGAGCCGGAGGTTCGCGTTCCCAGGTGGCTTTGGGAGTCATCGGCAGCAGATAAGATGACATGCTTAAGGTCGCTCTGTTGTTGGATAATCGGCTACAAGCCCTAATCCGTGTGTAGAATGGTTGACGGTCTGCGCTACAATCGTCTACAATAACGCAAGGAAGAACGTTTCTATATTAAGGTATCGGCTGTTATGCAGGCCACACTCTTATGCAAAAACTAACTGCTGCTCAAATTCGCGAAACATTTATCTCGTTTTTTGTTCGTCATGGGCATACCCATGTTCCCAGCTCGTCGCTGGTCGTCGCCGACGATCCGACCTTGCTATTTACCAATTCAGGGATGGTGCAATTTAAAGATGTCTTTCTTGGTCGTGAACAGCGGCCCTACCGTCGTGCTGTTACCGCCCAAAAATGCTTGCGGGTAAGCGGGAAGCACAACGATCTTGAAGAGGTAGGACCATCACCACGGCACCATACCTTCTTTGAGATGCTAGGAAACTTTTCGTTCGGCGACTATTTCAAAGCTGAGGCGATTGCTTTCGCGTGGAAATTATTAACTGAAGAGTTTAAACTACCGGTTGAACGCCTCTGGTTTACCGTCTTCGCCGGTGATGATGAAGTACCACCCGACGATGAAGCGGCTGCACTGTGGATTGCGCAAGGTGCCGACCCGTCGCGTGTCTTGCGTTTTGGTCGCAAAGACAACTTCTGGGTGATGGGAGATACTGGCCCCTGTGGACCTTGCTCGGAAATTACCATGTACATTGGCGATGATCTGAGCCAGATGCGGGCCGAGGGTGTTAACTCCGACGATCCCAATTACGTCGAAATCTGGAATAACGTGTTTATGCAGTATGACCGCGCCACAATGCAACCGCTCCCCCGCCCATCGGTTGATACCGGCATGGGGCTAGAGCGGATGGCGATGGTGATGCAGGGTGTCCATAGCACGTATGAAACTGATCTGTTTGTAGCAATTATCAATCAGATTATCAAGACCCGTGGCAGCGATGAGCAGCACTATCAGGCTCACCGTAGCGCATATCGTGCGATTGCCGATCACGCTCGGGCTATTGCCTTTTTGATTGCCGATGGCGTCTTGCCAGGAAATTTGGGCCGAGCGTATGTCTTACGGCGTATTCTCCGTCGGGCTGCGTATCAGGGGCGAACCATTGGCTTCGAGCGTCCTTTCCTGGCCGACATCATTACAACTGTCATTGAGCAGATGGGTGATGCCTACCCTGAGCTGGTCAAGCGACGTGAATTTATCCTGAGCGCGGCAGACCAGGAAGAGCGCCAATTTTTACGCACCTTGAGCGGAGGTCTTGCGCGCTTGAACGGTGTCATCGAGCAGGTGCAGTCGCGCGGCGAGAAGGTTATTCCAGGTAACGATGCCTTTGTGCTGAAAGATACGTATGGGTTCCCCCTCGATCTAACTCAGAAGATCGCTGCCGAACACGGCTTGACTGTTGATGAAGCGGGCTATGAAGCGGCAATGGCAGAGCAACGGGCACGCTCACGAGCGGCGGCAACCAGTAAACGCAGTGGCGAGGCCGAGCTGTGGGCTGAACTTGATCTTCCCGCCACCCATTTCACTGGCTATGAGCGGCTGAGTGATCGGGCAACAGTGATTGGGATGCTGGTTGATGGTGAGGTATTGCCCGCCGTTCGTGCTGGCCGCCAAGTACAGATCGTGCTTGATACCACACCCTTTTACGCCGAGAGTGGTGGTCAGGTAGGCGATACTGGCCTGCTTGTTGGGCCGGAAGGCTCAGTGCAGATTGAAGATACGCGCCGTCCGTTGCCAGGTCTTATTGTCCATTATGGACGAGTCGTCAGCGGCGAGATTCGTGTTGGCGACCAGGTACAGGCAACGGTCGATATGGTGCGGCGAGCCGATATTCAACGTAATCATACCGCCACGCACATGCTTCAGCGCGCTTTGCGCGACATTCTTGGCGAACATGCTGCACAGGCAGGATCACTGGTTGCGCCTGACCGGCTGCGTTTTGACTTTACCCATACCAAAGCGGTTGATCCCGAAGAATTGCGCGAGGTTGAACGCCGGCTCAATATGTGGGTACGGGCAAATACGACTGTCCGCTGGGAAACCACCGGCTACCAGGAAGCAATAGCGCGTGGTGCAATTGCTTTGTTTGGAGAGAAATACGGTGATACCGTTCGCGTTGTCACTATCGAGCGCGGTCAAGCATTTGCTGAGGGTGAGTACGCTTCACGTGACAGCCTGGAATTGTGTGGCGGTACGCACGTCAACCGTACCGGTGAGATCGGCTTTGTGCGGATCGTCAGCGAAGGAAGTATCGGGAGTGGTATTCGCCGTATTGAAGCACTTACCGGACGTGGTGCCGAGCTATGGGCCGAGCAACAGGCACAGGTATTGCGTGATTTGGCTGTCCGGATTAACGCGCAACCGGCACAACTGGCCGACCGGATCGAAGCATTGCTGGCCGAGCATCGCCAGCGCAAGCAAGAACTTGAAGCACTGCGAAGTAAACTGGCGCGTGAGCAACTCGACACGTTACTTGGTCGCGTACAACATGTTGCCGGTGTCCCATTGCTAGCTGCTGAAGTTGAAGCAGATTCGGTGGATCGGTTACGGGAAATGGGCGAATATCTACGCGACAAACTCGGTAGCGCAGTGATTGTGTTGGGTGCCTTGATTAACGGCAAACCGCAACTGCTCACTATTGTCACCACCGATCTGGTACGCCGTGGGTTGAATGCCGTGCAATTAGTCAAACCACTGGCTGCAATGGTAGGTGGCGGTGGTGGTGGCCGACCGGAAATGGCCCAAGCCGGTGGACGCAACCCTGATCAACTGACCGCAGCTATTGGCGCTGCGGCTGACATATTGGCCGGACAGGCTGGCTAACGATCGCGATGGTAAGGGATACGGAGGCAGTGAGCGATCACACTGTCTAGACACGCAACTATAACTCTTGTGAGCGTATAATCGGGAGAGGCTATGATCACCGATGAAACGGCGCTGGTTTTTGCGCTACCAGACGACACAGCCGAGTCGTTGATGAAGAGGGTACGCGCTACCCACGCTGCGAACGTGCAAATTCTGGCTCCTGAAGGCACGGTGGCTCTGCAACGAGTCGCCGATACCGATACGCTACGTGATCTGGCACAGGCGGCCGGTATCGGACTGACGATTATTAGTTCAGACCCGCAGATTCTCAAAGCCGCCCGTCAGAGCCGGCTAGCGACGATTGAAGTAACCGGTGCACACGTGCAACCGCCTCCGCCACCGCCTCCGCCATCACCCGCTGAAGATTTGCCCGCTGAAGATTTAGAGTTTCTGGCTGCGCTCGATGAGTTGACAGCAGGGGGCAGGAATATTGATCTCTTTGCATCATCCACTCCCCCCACGAAACCTGCTGGAGCAGAGACGCGACCTGTTGCAGCTCCAGAAACGCGCCCCGTGTCGCTGACCTCTGAAGGACCAGCGGCAATGGGTGATGACGATCTCGAATTCTTTGATGCACTCGACGATCTAGCCGCAGCATTTGAACAGGAGCGCACTGGCGCTCCGCCACCACCAATTTCAATGACCCGTCGGACAGAAGAACCATCACCACGGATACGACCAGAAGATATTCAGCTTTCTGATGAAGAGATCGCCCACGCTAGCCAGATCGGTCAACGCAGCAGTGCTGATCGGACCCAACGTACCACCGCTGCCACCCAGCGCGAACCGCGGCGCATGGCGACTCCTACACCATCATCGGGTCGTACTGCAACACCATCACCGTCGCGACGCACGATCGCACCACTTGAGTCGCGCCTCTTCAGAGTGCTGTTGGGGATCCTGATAGTGATAGTAGTGTTGGCCGGTATCTTGCTGGTTGTAACCCAAAGTGTGACCATTGTTGTCCGCTTACCGGTGCAGGCCGAAACGCCTATCGTCGGTCTGGCCATCCCCCTGGTGCCGGTTACTGCGACAACCTCCGGTGCAGTGGCTGCTGAACCCATTGAAACGACAGTTGCCATCAGTATCAGAGGAGAAGTAACCGAAGGTGTCTTGACACCGATCAGCAGCGCTGCCGGTACCGTTACCCTCTTGAATCTGAATGCACAACCGATCACAATCCCAGCAGGCAGTGAATTCGTCGCTTTTGGCTCAAACAATCAGCCGATTCCGTTCATCAGCACAACAGATGTTACTATTCCTGGCGCTACAACGACTCGCAGCGGTAACCAGATTATTACCACCCTTGGCGAGGCATCGGTGCCAATTGAAGCTCGCTCGCCGGGTAGTGCTTCCAATATTGCAGCCAATACGATACGTGAATTGCGTATTCCTGGTGGCCCGACCATTGATCTCACCAGTGGCGTACTGACCATCAGGCACGATGCCATCGGCGGCGGCACCGACGAAGAAGTACGAGTGATCAAAGAGAGTGATGTTCGTCGTTACCTGGCCCAGGCACTTACCGACCTCGACCAGGAAGCACGTCGGCAACTTGATGGCCTGGCAATTGCACGCAATCTACAACTGGAACCAACCACCGTCTCGCCGAGCCGAGCTGAACTCGAACAACTGGCCGGATTTGAACTGATTGTTGATCCACCGGTTGGCACGTCGTTACCGCGTGATAATCCATTCTTCACCATTACTGTTCAATCACGTTATAGCGGTCTGGCAGTTCGCAGCGCTACAACATCGTTCCAACGCCAGTTGGCCGATGCGTTTAACGCACAACTGATTCAGAATGCACAATTGCGACCGGGAACCTGTCGGGCAGCTTTTATACAAGGATGGCGTTGGGACGGCACCACGCTCCGCGTTGATGGTGGTATTGGCCCGGACCCAGCCTGCGGCAACGAACTCGATCCGGCAACCAAAGCAGCAATCCAGAATGCGGTATTGGGTCGTACCCGTGCTGAAGCTGAAGCAGCACTGCGAGAGCTGGTAGCAAGCGGGCGATTAGCTGGATTTGAATTGCCAGATGGAGTTGAGCGATTCCCCGGCTGGAGCTGGCAATTACGGATACGCCATGAATGAACAAACAATTCTCGCCCTTGATGTCGGTGAACGGCGGATTGGTGTTGCGATTAGCAGCGTAGAAGCCCGCATTGCCGCACCACTAACGACCATTGCGGCCCACCCACCTGAACGAGCAATCGCACAAATTGCCCGGCTGGTTCTCGAACGCAATGTCTGTCGGGTTGTCGTGGGGCTACCTTTGACGATGCGTGGCGAACATGGCCCACAGGCGGAAGTCGTTCGACGGTTCGCTGACACCCTGCGCGCCAGCTTACCCTGTCCGGTTGAGATGTTTGACGAGCGTCTGACCAGTGTCGCTGCCGAGCAGATGCTGCGCAATCTGGGTCTGAAACCGACGAAGATCAAAGCACAGATTGATCAGGTGGCCGCATCGATCATCCTGCAAGATTATCTCGACGCTCAACGTACCAATGCCGACCAGACTTATGAAACTCCGCATTCGTCAGATTAGTGCAGCCGAAACGCGCCCTCTCCGCCAGCGCATCCTGCGCCCCCATCAAACCATCGCCGAACTGGTTTATCCCGGCGATGATCATCCACAGGCGCTGCACCTCGGTGCCTTCGTCGCCGAACAACTAACCGGTATTGCCTCGTTCACTCCCGAACCCTGCCCTGGTGTATCAGCCCGTGCAGCGTGGCGGTTACGCGGGATGGGTGTCTTGCCGGATGCTCAACGACAGGGATACGGGACGGCATTATTAGATACCGGAATACACTATGTAAAACAATATGGCGGTGACCTGGTCTGGTGTCACGGGCGCACGAGTGCGCTTCCTTTCTATCTAAGCTACGGTTTTGTGACGCATGGCGACGAATTTGTCGTTCCCCATACCGGGCCACACTACGTGTTGGTGTATTGGATCAGATAAATTACAAAATATAGCCGCGCTTGCGAGCTACTTCTTCCTTATGTTTGCGGAACAGAACATCGCGCTCGATCCCTTTTAGCTCGCGATTGTAAGTAGACAGGATACGTTCAACTTCCGCATCGATCTCCTCTTCAATCTTGAGATCGGCTACAATCGCGTCGTAGATCGCTTTAACCCGCAATGCCCGTCCATCGCTTGGACGTTGACCGGGCTGATCACGATAGACCAGTAATCCACGTTCGGCCAGTTCATCGTGGAGTCGTTCGGCAATTCGACGGACTTTATCTTCGCTCAGACGCATAGCGTTCCTCTCAGCGATTCACAGATCCCGGCTTATGTGCTTCAGATTGCAAGTGTAGCACATTCTCAACCGGATGGATTCGGCACCTGGCGACCTGTTGTCGTGGTGTGCAAGGAACCATTCAACAAAAAGGCGAGCTAGAGGAACGGCAGAAAGGGATTATTCAGCCGCATTCAGAACATTACGGTCGTTCAAACGGCTGCCCAAGTGCGGCAGGGGCAGTTGCCCGCAACCGATAAACGACGACCAGCAACGGACGTTGCCAGACAGAGGGCAGCGTTGCGATCCAGCGGGCTACGGTTGGCGACGAAGCCAGATTCACCAGCGCTAACACCAGAATCATGAGGACGAATGGCGCTACCTGGATTATCTGCGAAGGAATCCCAGGTAAAGTACTCTGCGAGCGAGTAGCAACAATCTCAAGTGCTGCGAAGAGATAACAACCAAGCGCAACCCGCAATGGCCGCCAGCCTCCAAAGATAACGATTGCCAACACAATCCAACCTGAACCAAACGTATGACGATAGCTCCATCCCTGCTTGAGATCGAGTGAAAAGGCAGCACCGGCAATTCCAACCAATGCCCCTCCAAGGATCAGCATTGCGTAGCGCCAGCGCGTAACATCAATACCCCGCGCATACACTGCTGCCGGTCGTTCGCCCAATGCCCGCACGATCAATCCTAATCGTGTGCCGTAGAGCAGGTATGCAGTTGCAGGAACGAGGAGAAAACTGGCGTAGATCACTGGATCGTGACGAAATAAGATCTGGCCGAAGACAGGAAGATCAGCCAGGCCAGGAATAGGCATGAAGGGTACTGCCGGCCCAGGTAGACGAACAAACGGTGCACCGAGAAACGAAGAGAGATCGGTACAGAGTAATGCCAGGACAAAGCCAACCGCCGTTTGTGATTGGCCGAGCGTCAGACTGAACACCCCCAGAATAGCAGCCACCAACGCGCCAACCAGAGCTGCCGCAGCAAAGCCGAGGATCAGGTTTTGAGTGTTGAGCGCGACAGCGAAGCCCGTCATTGCGGCCAGCAGCATGGTGCCGTCGAGGGAGAGATTGATCACGCCAGCCCGCTCACTGAGTGTCTCACCCATCGCTGCAATCACCAGTGGTGCTGCTACCGCTAAAATCGCAGCAATATCAATCCATAGTTGATCCATAGATGGGACATTACTCCTGGATTACAACGGCACCGAACACTCGACAGATCACTGTCGTGCACGAGTTGCCAACGCGAACAGCACCAGCGCGCCCTGCAATACACCAGCAATCGCGCTATCAATACCCAGCGTTAAGGGTAGCTGAATACTGCCTACGGTAAAAGCGGCAAACGCAACCACAATCGGCAACAGCCAGCGTGGATCAGCACGTGACAGGAGTGCTACCAACAAACCCAGTAACCCGATCCCGCTTGAAATATTAGGAATTAAGGCATGATGGACAGCGACCACCTGCAACATACCGGCAATTCCGGCCAATGCTCCACAGGCAGCCAGGGTTTCGGCCATACGTCGTGCAGTAGCTATACCCAGCCGTTCGGAAGCTGCCGGATTCAGCCCCACTGCCCGCACCTCTAGCCCCCAGCGGGTCTGAGTTAATGCCCACCAAACGATAGCCAGTGCCAGCACAGCGATCACCGGTGCGGCCGGCGCCAGCCGTAGACGGTCAATGGTTGGCAACCAGAGTTCGCGGGGAAGCAGATCGGTTCCCGATAACGAAGCCGAGGTCTGACGTCGCCAGGGGCCGAGCACCATATAGAGAGCTAATCCGCCGGCAAGAAAATTCATGCCCAGGCCGGCAAAAATTTCGCTCACGCCGGCGTAGCGCCGCAAGACACCGATCAAGAGTGCCCAGAGCGCTCCACCAACGGCTCCACTCAACGCAGCCATCAGCCAGAGGAGAAGCGGCGGCCAATCGGGCCACAGACGGAGCGGCACCATTGCAGCAATCGCCCCGATAATCATCTGTCCCTCAACCCCAAGATTATAAAGCCCACCGGTAAAGGTAATACTGAGGCCAACTGCACAGAGGAGCAAAGGTGCTGCCAGCATGATCATATCGCTCAGACGAACCGGTGTACTAAACGCGCCAAAGAGGATCAATCGGTATGCCTCAAGCGGCGAGACACCGGTACTCAGTAAAGCCAGTGTCGTTAGCACAAAGGCTGCTACCAGTGCCAGCAGTGGTTGAATCAGTACCGCAACCCGCTTCATACCGCCTCCACCAGGGCCTCGAAGCCAACTCCGCCGATCAGCTCGGCTAACCGTCCCGCAGACAATAACGCTCGCGGAATCGACGGGCCAATGCGACCGGCAAAACAAACAATGACTTCGTCACTGTACTCCATAATCTCATCAAGATCGGGGGAAGCGAATACAATACAACATCCAGCATCACGCCGGGCCTGCAAACGGCTCCAGATAGCACGCGCAGACGCAACATCCAATCCACGAGTTGGTTGCTCGGCCAGAATACCGCGCGCGGTCGGCGGCACCAGGGCCAGCATTGCACGCTGCTGATTACCACCCGATAACGCCGCAATCGGTGTCAGCGGAGTCGCCTTTATCTGATACTCGGCAATGGCCTGGCGGGCCAACTCTTCAGCAGTGCGACGATCAACTATCACTCCTGTTCGTTGCAGCAATGCAAAGTGTTCGGCAAGTGATAAAGCACCGATCAGACCATCACGCAACCGGTCGGCCGGCAAATACTCAATACCGGCTTCGCGAAAAGCAATCGCACCTGCGCCACTGAGATCACGACCATTCACCAATATCTGTCCACGATCAGGCGTTAATTGACCGGCCAGTAAACGTAATAAGACTTGCTGACCACTTCCATCTAGCCCGGCCAGCCCGATAATGCGTCCAGCAGCAAAGCGATGGTTGAGATCGAGCAGATGGAGCGTGCCACTGCGCACCGTCACCTGACGCAGTTCCCATACCGGTGGACTATCAATCGATGGTAGCGGACGATAAACAGGGGGGGTTGTGCCGGCATCGCCAAACATCAATGTCAACAAATACTCTTGCGGTTGAGGCATCACCAACTGACCTGGTGGTACCACCTCACCATTTCGCAAGACAGTCACCGTATGACAGAGTTCAGCAACTTCTTCCAGTTTATGTGACACAAACAAGACAGTGCGACCTTCAGCAGCAATCTGACGCAATGCGGTAAACAGTGCGCGCGTTTGCGCTGCCGTAATGCCGGTAGTTGGCTCATCGAGAATGAGCACCTGCGCACCGCACAACAGCAACCGCATAATTTCGACCTGCTGCCGCTGACCTATTGTCAACTGATCGAGTCGGGCTGCCGGATCGACTGCAAAACCCAGACGTTCAGCTAATTCCTCTAATGCTCTTTGGGCAGCTCGCCATGAACGAAAGACCCCTGGCGGCGCAGCGCAGAGCAGATTCTCTAGCACGGTAAAGGCAGGAATATCGAGCGGCTCCTGATGCACCATACCTACCCCGGCAGCCAATGCATCACCCGGCCCACGCAACTGACAGGGTTTACCGTCAAACAGAATCCGTCCTTCGTCTGGACGAAGATAGCCGGACAACACCTTCATGAGTGTGCTCTTACCGGCACCATTTTCACCCAGCACACCATGAATCTGCCCGGCAGCAAACTCTATCGTGAGGCGATTATTCGCCCACACGGTACCGAATCGCTTTGTTAGTTGTTCAACCGCAATCCGCATGGGTTTTGTGAGTTTACGTCGTGAACGGCCGGGTATACGCTCGACCGGTTCACAACACCAAACGCTGAACCTGTCTGAAGACGATTCCCTACTTCCTTATCGCAATGCAGTGGGGTTCACCCTTGTGGTTCTGGCACCGATCAGTATGTGCGCTATCGCTTCTATTCGCTTTTAAACGGCTTCTCACAACGTAGTAGATGAGAACTTCGGAAAAGTTGAGACGGGCACCGCAGACCCGTCTCAACCTCTATTATATGCTATGGAGCGCTCTGCCCCTCGATACCGGCCAACAACTGAGAGGTATACCAGATGGTCTTGTCATCGGCAACCTGACCCTCTGGTACAAAGACACTCCCATCTTGATAGTACAGCGGCCCGGTAAAGAGATTCAGGCTTCCATCGGCCAGTTTAGCAATAAACTCATCGAGCTTCGCTGCGTTTTCCGCACTGAGGGCCGGACCCTTAACAAAACCGATCATACTCGTATCAGGATCATTCAAATTACTCCAGTTCGGCCCTGTCCATTCCCAGGCTGGCTCCCATTTACCGGCACGGGCCAGTTCCACCAAACGTTTGTAATCAGGTCCCCAGTTGAAGTAGGGCACACCGAGACAAACCGCTTCACCCTGCGCACAGGCCCCTTTGAAGTCATAGGGTATAGCAAAGACCCGCTTCCCAGCTTGAGCTGCTTTATTTGCCTCAACCAGCGCCTCAGTCGTATCAATACCAGAGAGAATAACATCGTAACCTTCGTTAATGAAATCGTTTGCAACCTTGGTTGGATCGAGGGTAACGCCTGGAATGTTGAACCAGAAGCCGATCCAGGTCACTTTGAATGCCAGCTCTTCAGCCGGACGACCACGATAGGTTTCCCAGCAATACCGTGCGCCAAGATAAGACGAATTCACCAATCGGCGTGTCTCCGGATCGATCAGTGGACCAAGGTAGGCCAGACGGCCGGCTTCAGTGGTCAAGGCCGCTGCACAACCCGCGATCATCTTACCGTACTCCATGCGCCCCATGAGATTTCGTACATTCGGCGGCGCCTCGCCAGTTAACACCTTATCGCCAGACGCATGGATAAAGGCCACCTCGGGGTGCGCCGCAGCAGCAACATTTGTTCCATCGGCAAACTCTGCCGAATTGGTGATAATCAGGCGAGCACCCTGGCCGATCAACTCTTCGATGGCCTGCTCGACTTTTACATTAGGACGATCTGCCGGATTCACCTTATCGATGTAAATGAATTTGACCCCTGGTACCTTCTCAACCACGTACTGGGCTGCCTCGTAGTGAGCCTGATTCCAGCCACCATCATTAATCGGCCCAACCAATACCATACCGAAGATAAACTCTTCACCGGCAGATGGTGTCGTTGGTTCGGTTGAGACGGCGGTTGGTACAGGGGTTGAGCCGGTGGTTGGCTGTGAGCCACACGCTGCCAACACAAGACTTAACAGCGTAAGAACCAGCAATGACCAGCGAGCAAGACGGACTTTCATCGGTCGACTCCTTTTTGAGCATCTGCAAACCCCTAACACGAACAATGAAGCGGCGCAACAAATGAACAAGTCACTGCTGCGCCGGGATGGTTTTGCGCAGATTAACACCTCTGACGGGGAGGATTCCCTGATGGCATCATCGCCAATCAGGGCGCTATCGTGGAGCGCCCGATTACAGAGCGAGTATATCCGAGAGCAGCTTGACTGTCAATGTGCACCTTCGCTAGGTGCTGCACAAGTTTTTTGGCAGTATGATACCCGCTGCGTCCTGACAGCACTGGTATGAGGATACGCACCGACTCTCGTTACAACGTCGTCTACTTTCACCCGCCTGCAAGAAGGTGTATGCTGATGCGCCAAACGATGGCTTAGCCACGCACCGCACAACGCGGGCCAGCGGCCCGCGCTCGCGAAAATACTAATAGCGCCTTCTTTGCAACGTTCACCAATTGATTGCAACCACAACAATATGCTACAATACCGGCTAGTTCTCGTTACAAGAACATCTGGCGGTAAACCGTAGATGTGGGTTGAATCGCATATGAATACAACTTCCAGCGCACATGCGCAAACCAAAACATTTGATCTGCAACGGGCAAGTGGGATTTTGCTGCATCCTTCATCATTACCCAGCCCTTGGGGAATTGGCGACCTGGGACCAATGGCGTATCGGTTTGTTGATTTTCTGGTCGCAGCAGGACAATCACTCTGGCAAGTACTCCCGCTCGGTCCAACCGGCTACGGCGATTCGCCGTACCAGTGTTTTTCAGCGTTCGCCGGTAATCCATTACTGATCAGCATCGACGATATTATTGAACAGGGCTTGCTCACCGTTGAGGAAGCGCGGTCTGCACTTGGCAACCTTCCCACCGATCACGTTGACTACGGCGCTCTTATTCCTGCGAAATACGCTCTCCTCTGGCGCAGCTTTGAACGGTTTCAGAGCGGGTGCAATTCTCGTCTCCAGAAAGATTACTATCAGTTCTGCGAAGATAACAGCGAATGGCTCACCGACTATGCCATGTTTATGGCGATCAAAGAGTCTCAGGGTGGGGGAAGCTGGCACAACTGGCGACCTGATCTCCGTGATCGCCGACCGACCGCCCTCGAACTCGCCTGCCAGGAACTGGCCGCAACGATTGACTACCATCGGTATCTTCAGTTTCTCTTCTTTCGCCAATGGCAGGCGCTGAAAGCATACGCCAATCATCACGGTGTTTTGATCATCGGCGATGCCCCCATCTTCGTTGCCGATGATAGTGCTGATGTTTGGGCTAATCGCGATCTCTTTTTCGTCGATGAGCAAGGTATGCCCACTGTTGTTGCCGGTGTACCACCGGATTATTTCAGCGCTACCGGCCAGCGTTGGGGAAACCCACTGTATCGATGGGATCGCATGGCAGCTACCGGGTATCGATGGTGGGTAGCGCGTATGCGTCAATCATTGACGCTTTACGATGTCTTACGTCTCGACCATTTTCGTGGCTTTGCAGCTTACTGGGAAGTGCCGGCAAGTTCACCCACTGCCGTTGAAGGACGTTGGGTACCAGGGCCAGGCGCCGACCTGTTTCGCGTCTTGCAAGCTGAATTAGGTGCACTGCCCATTATCGCCGAAGACCTTGGCTTGATTACACCCGATGTTGAAGCGCTACGCCTGACATTCAACCTGCCCGGTATGAAGGTGCTTCAGTTTGCCTTTGGTGATGACCCGACCAATCCTTACCTACCACACAATTACACACCGAATTATGTCGTCTATACCGGCACACACGACAACGATACAACTGTTGGCTGGTTCACTACGCTTGATCCAGACACACGGGCTGCCGTACTCAGGTACCTCGGTCGTGACGAACAGACGGTTGATATTGCGTGGGATTTAATGCGGTTGGGACTCATGTCGGTCGCCCAATACGCTATCACCCCATTGCAAGATGTCTTGCGCCTAGGGACAGAAGCCCGCATGAACACCCCTGGGCGATTAGGTGGCAACTGGGCCTGGCGATGTCCGGCTGAGGCACTCAGTGCAGAATTAGCCGACACATTACGTCAACTAACGTTTATCTATGGCCGCCTTCAACCGGGGAACACGCGACCATCTTCAACCCGATAACGCTGAGCTTTTGTCAGGAAATCGGCGTTAAAATCACTGAGATCGGTCGTTGTCAGCAAAGTTTGTTGATCAGGACGATACACCAGTTCGAGAAGATGAGCGCGGTGCTGAGCATCCAGTTCGCTCAATACATCATCGAGCAACAGCACGGGTGCATCACCACCGCGCTGTCGCATCAGGCCGGCCTCAGCAAGCTTCAGAGCCAGTGCAATTGAACGTTGCTGACCACGTGAACCGTAGCGACCAAGATTAATTCCGGCAACCGTAAAGATCAGGTCATCACGGTGCGGGCCACAGAGCGTTTGCCCGCGGGCTAATTCATCGCTACGCAGAGCGGCGAAGGCAAGATGGAGACGCTCGGCCAGACTACCGGCATCGCGTGCCGAACCGAGATCACAACTAGCCGCATACTCGATGTGCAACGGATTCTCTCCACCACTGATCGCACGATAGAGCGGGCCAGCCACCTCGTTTAGTTCAACGATTGCCCGCAACCGTTCGGCCAGTAGATAACCCCCAGCGGCAGCCAACTCTTGATCCCAATACGCCAGCTCGGCATCAACATTCCGCGGTACACGCCGTTGTTCACGCCATGCGCGCAGCAAACTATTGCGTTGCAACAGGAGCTTCTGATAGTGTGCCAGAGTACGAACATAATGCGCATCAAGCTGTGAGAGGGTTATATCGAGGTAGCGACGTCGTTCGGTTGGCGCACCATCAACCAGTGTCAGATCGGCAGGAGTAAAGAGCACAACACGCAGTTGGCCGATCAGATCGATTGCTCGTGCCGGTCGCTTATCGATCCGCACCAACTTCTGTGCTCCGTTCAGCGGCTGGCCATCATCATCGGCTCGTCGTTGCACCAACACTTCAAGCCGCACCGCTCCGATGCGACGTTCTACCTCGGCAGCAATGCGGGCAAAAGGAGGCGCTCCTGCTTCACCAACCGCATCCCAACGCACCAATTCGCGATCATTACTAAGGCGAGGTGAGCGTGTTGTTGCCAGATAAAAGATAGCTTCCAGCAGACTTGTCTTGCCGGCAGCATTCGGTCCGTAGAAAAGGATCGTACCCGGCGCCAGTGTGATCTCAAGTCGCCGATAATTACGAAAATCGCGCAGAAAAAGGTGATGAACAAACATACGCTGGCCGTTGCGGCAGGCTACGCACGCGCAACAAGACGCACCTTGCGCAGAGCCTGCAAATCAGCGCAGCCACTACAGAACATTGCGACCCGCAGCTCGCGGATAAATGCACTCAACCCTTCAATAACTGCCTCAGCACCACGCTCATTAATGGCATCGAAGAGAGCAGGTCGGGCAGTACCAGCGAGATCGGCTCCCAATGCAATAGCCTTCGCCACATCAACACCACTCCGCACGCCACCCGATGCGATCAAGGTGACATCCGGTAGAGCTGCACGTACCTCACGTATACACTCGGTTGTTGGCAATCCCCAGTCGGCGAAGGCACCGGCTACCCGCCGACCGGTATCATTAGGCTGCCGAAAACGCTCGACCTCACTCCAACTGGTACCACCCGCACCGGCAACATCGATAATCCGTACTCCCACTTCGTAGAGCCGTACAGCATCGGCAGCACCAATCCCATTGCCGACCTCTTTGACAATCACCGGTACTTCCAGATAGTGACAGACCTGTTCAATCTTTGCCAGCAAGCCTTTGAAATTAACGTCGCCTTCAGGCTGTACAGCCTCTTGCAACGGATTGAGATGCAAAATCAACGCATCAGCTTCAATCATCTCTACCGCACGGCGACAATGATCGACGGTAAACCCGTAGTTAAGCTGAACCGCACCAACATTAGCTAACAACGGAATCCGCGGCGCGACCCGTCGCACCTGATAGGTACTGGCTAGGCGGGGATCCATCACTGCTGCCCGCTGCGATCCAACCCCCATTGGTAAACCGAGGTGTTCCGCAGCCTCAGCCAGGGCTAGATTAATCCTCTCGGCACTCGATGTACCGCCCGTCATCGAACTGATCAAGATTGGTGCCGAAATTGGCTTCCCAAGAAAGGTCGTGCGGGTATCGATCTCATTCAGATCAAGTTCAGGCAATGCCCGGTGGGGTAAACGGTAAGCAGCAAAACCAGTGGCAACTCCCTTCGCAGCAACATCTTCGTTTAACACGATCCGAATATGATCAACTTTTCGTGACTCGGTTTTGTCGTCACCGGGCATAGAAAACTCCTGTTACAGACAAGGGAAAGCAAATCCTTGATTCACCTCTATAGAGCGATCATACCAACAAAAAGGGGGTGCGTCAAACGGAGAATACCCAGTTTGGAAAGAAGGTCCTATCAAATCTGTAGTAGTCTCATATACAGATGGTACCGAATCCTATCCTGCTAACAGGTATGGTGCCATCGATGTAGTCGTCTTGCCACCTTCGATCTACCTCTTGCCTCAACGGTTGTACGATCATCTCTAGTTCAGCACCATTCCCAACCCGGCGCAATCGACACTGTTTGCATCTTCCCGCCTCGACATCGGCAGCGGCACGGTACCGTACATTCAGCGTCATTCCCATCAGCGGAATAGTCTCCAACTGGAAATGACTATCTGCGGAAAACGCTCCGATGTCGCACATGGGCTAACGGGTCATTCGTGACCATCAGTATTCGCGACTTGCAAATTTGGATTTTCCAGATTATTATATTCAATAACGATATTGGAAACAATTTTTTCATAGCAAAAGGTGTCAACGATGCCACTCAAAAACTTCGCAGTAATCAACCACCCGGTACGTATGCGCATTTTTCAGGCCCTCAACGGTGTTGAACTTTCGATCAATCAACTGGCCAAAGTCTTACCGGATGTTCCTAAACCTTCGCTGTACCGACACATTCACAAGCTGCTCGATGCCGGCGTTATCCACGTTGCCCGGATGAGGCTTGTCAATGGTATCGAGGAGCGATTTTTTACTGCGAACGAGGGGTTGATCGACCCGGCAGACGTGTACCAACCAGGCGGTCTCGAGCAGTTTGCCGACCATGTTCGCCTGTACGGTACCTCTGTCGCTCAGGAATTGGCTGATTATGTATTGAAACGCGGTGATCCGGACCTGAACAATATTGCGGCCCGCGATCATGTCTTCTATGCTACTGAGGAAGAGTTCAAGCACGTGCGTGAGGCTATCTACGAATTACTCCAAACGATGGAAACGCTACCACCAGCCGAAGGAAGGATCAAGCGTCGGATATTTATTATGGGGCATCCGCTGCAAGCTGCTGAGATGGTTGAGTCTGCAGAGACAAATGCTGATTGAGTCTCCCTAAGTGCCAGAGGAGGTGAAGATACAGCTTCTCAATCCACACTGGACGTATGCTTGTGTAGTTTACGATAGGGTAGTCGTTTCTCTGAATCGGGGATGGTCGGGAGTATCGTTGTACAACTACTTGTTTTAGCACCAAGCGCCGGAAAAGCTTTACCGGCACTTTCGCCTGGTCTTACAAATACTCGCGCTGATTCACGCGGCGGCGCCACTCTTCTTTAATCTCAATCGCCGTACCCTGCGAAACAAGAAAGTCGAGCAGCAACCGGCCAAAGGTGTTTGCCTGTTCGAGGAAGGGAAAATGACTGGCTTTCGGCAGCACCAGCAACTGAATCGGTCGTTCGGCCAGCTCGTTGAGGAATGAAGCGTGAGCCGGATTGACAATCGGGTCTTTACCACCGTAAACGGCCAGGAGTGGTGTTTGCAATGAGATAATGAGTGGGCGTAAATCTGTCTCTAACAACGATTCGTGAACTTGCGAGAGTACTTGCTCACTCAGATTTGAGGTATCTTCTTCAATTTCTTGCTGAATCTCCGGATCGGCCACCTGGAGCGTGCGCACCATACGCGCCCAACCATTCTGACTGGTATTCATGCCCAGCAATCGCGACAGGGTGCCTGGCTTGATATGCTGGGCCAGAACTTGACCATGAAGCGGGGTAGCAACGGTCAACAGACGGTTAAACCGGTCGGGATACTGATGCGCGGCCATGATCGCAACCATACCCCCCATCCCATGACCAACGAGCGTGGCACGGGCAATGCCAAGGCGGTTCATGAACTGAATCAGCATCTCGACATACGTCGGCACAGTAAACTGATTACCGCGACGGTCACTTTCGCCGAATCCCCAGAAATCAAAGGCGTAGGCGCGATGCCGTTCAGCGGCCAGATCCATGATCGGTACCCAATACCGCCACGAGCCGATCCAGCTATGCAGGAAAATGATCGGCTGACCGCGCCCAAAAACTTCGTAGTGTGCCAGACGGTTATCGAGGTGGATAACACTCATACTTCCACCCCCTCATCAGAGGTACCGTTTACCGTTTGCTGCAACGGAATTGCAAAAGCAAAGGTACTACCCTTTCCTAACTCACTCGTTACCCAGATTTCACCGCCGTGCATTTCAACCAGTTGTTTGGCGATGCTCAAGCCCAACCCGGTACCACCGGCAATATCGCGTAACGGGTTATCGGCACGGTAGAACGGGCGGAACAACTTCTTCAACTGTTCCGGTGACATTCCTACGCCGGTGTCTTCTACCTCGATTTGCATCATATTCGCCCGGTTGAGGAAGGCGCGCACCGTGATCGACCCGCCTTCGTAGGTATACTTCACTGCATTCGAGAAGAGGTTGAAGATGATTTGACTCACCCGCTTTTGATCTGCCGTAACTGGCGGCAACGATGGTGAAGTCTCAATCCGCACATTCATGCCCTTACGCTCGTATTCGAGGCGCAGCGACTGTACAACCTCTTCGATCACGGTAGGAATATCGACCTGAGTAAAAGTTAGTTTCTTCTTTGAGTCGGGTCGCGAGAATTCGAGGATGTCTTCAATCAGTGCCCGTAACCGATTGGTATTATTCTTGATAATCGTCAGGTAGCTGATCTGATCCGGTGTCAAATTCAGACTTGCCGTCAGCAACAAGACGTCAACATATCCCTTAATAGCGGTAAGCGGTGTCCGCAGCTCATGGCTAACGTCTGAAATAAACTGGCGTTTCTCTTTGTCGGCCTCGATTTCACGGGTAATATCGCGCAAAACGACCACTTCACCGTAATGTTGTCCATCAGGGCTGCGTACCGGCGCAATATTGACGGCAATGACCTGGCTTGGATCGGTAAGATCAATCGACGTACTGAAAATTTTCTGCGTTTCGCGCATTCGACGCAGTCCCTGTACAATTCCGTTGTATATCGTTTGCGCCCGCCGACGACTGGCTTCATCGTGACCAATCTCGGCCAGGTGGCTGAATGGTTGATGTAAGAGATCATCCGCTGCGATTTCCAGTACTTGCTCAGCAGCAGGATTGAACAGCGTAACGTGTTGTTGTGGATCGAGCACAATCACGCCTTCCGACATTGAGCGGAAGACGGCCGCACTCTTAGAAGTCTCTTCACGCTGCTCTTCAAGCAAGACTGCATTCCGCAACGCCAGATCGTTGATAAAGCTGTAGAGCTGAGCATTATTAACTGCGACAGCAACCACACTGGCAATCGTGCCAAGCAAGTTCATCTGTGAGTCGCTGAAGTATTGCCGCTCTGGGCTTGACAGGATCAAGACACCGAGTGCGGTATCGCTGGTCTGGAGTGGTACACCGGCCACTGAACAAACCTTCTCAGCCCGACCGGCTTCCCTAATCCAGCGCGAATCGCGCTCGACATCAGGAATATTGACCGGTTCCAGATGTTGGATAATCCAGCCAGCCAGGCCTTCAGTACCATCTGAAAAGCGGAGCGGGATATTTGCAATCTCTGCCTGGCCACGGCCTTTCAGGATAGCCCGACAAACCAGATCGTTAGTAGCAGGATCACGCAGCATGAGCGAGCCACGCTCAACACCAATGCTTTCGGAAGTGAGTTCGAGTGCGCGCTGGATGATCAGGTTGAGATCAAGCTGTGTCGTCAGTTCCAGGGTAATTCGGTTAACGGCCTCTAGCCGTTCTTTTTCCTCTGAGAGCAACCGTGTCGCTTGCTCGAGTTCGGCAGTACGTTCTCGCACACGCATGTCGAGATCAGCAGCCAGATTGCTGATCTGATCAAACAATCGTGCATTCTGTATTGCCTGACTAGCTTGACTAGCAACGGTAAAGGCAACGGCCAGTGCCTCTTCGTCATAACTATCTGGCTCTCTGGCGCTAATAGCAAGCACCCCGACCAATTCATTATCAACCAGCAGTGGTGCACCAATCCATGAGCCATCACGCCAACCTAAACGACGCAGTTCATTGAAACGCGGATCGAGCCAGGTATTCGCGATAAATACCGGCTGTTGTTCAATGGCCATAGTCTGGAAGAGGCTGCTATCTTCCAGTGCAATCCTGCTGACTAACGTTTGTTCAGCACCAAAACCCCGTGTTTCAACCACGCGCAGATCACCGTAACCCTCATCACGCAAGAGCATGGCTGCGTCATCATACGGTATGATCCGTTGCAACTGTGTCAACACCAACGTCTGAATTTCGTTCAGCGCCAGGGTTGAGGTAAACGACTGTGCAACTTCACGTAACATATCGGCCTGATGGCGCCGCTTTTGCTCGTTAGCAAAGAGTTGTGCACTCTTGAGGGCCTGGGCAGCCTGGTTGGCAAGAATCGATAGCAGCGAAATCTGGTGTGCTGTCCATTCATACGGTCGGCGCATACCGACCCAAATAACCGCTAGCCGCTCTTCGAGAGGACCGACGGCAATGCCAAGCGCACTACGCACACCCCATTTCAGGGCGTGATGACCACCATTCTCAAAATCTGCCAGATCGCTAATGGCAATCGGCTGATCGCGACGAAGAAGGGCAGCCGTCAAACCATCACGCCGAAAATCGATCTGTATATCTTCGCGAAATTCAACCCCATCGATCAGCACCTGCCGTTCGATGTTCCTCCGGCGATCAAGCCGGAGAACGGCGCCAAGTTCAGCTCGCAGCAAGCGTACCGCCGCATCAGCCAGCAACATCTGAATGGTATCCGGTTCGAGCGTACCCGACAGATTTTGAGACACCTCAAACAGCGTGCTCATCTCAGCGGCGTTTTGTCTGATTTCACTGAACAGGCGGGCATTATTCAACGCTACTGCGGCCTGATTGGTGACCGTTGTGACAAAGCGGAGATCGTTTTCATCAAACGCATGGGGTGAATAGCTTTGGATATTAATGACACCAAGAACCTGATCACCGTAGATAATCGGCACGACGAGGTACGATTCTTCTATTGCCTCTTCATCACCGACACGGCCCTGGTCGATCACCAATCCCATCGCCCGCGCTGCTGCAGCAGTGCTGAGTAACAGCGGACGCCGATTATGGATCACCCAGGCATTGGTACCACTCCCTAGAGGTCTCGGTTCAAGTACAAGCCGCTTACCACGATCATAAGCGATCGGATAGCTGATCGTATTGGTACTCTCGTCGTACAATCCGATGAGTGAGGTGCTCGTATCAATGATCTCGCTGATTCCCTGATGGAGCCTCTCAATCAGCTCGTAAATATCCAACGAAGCATTAACTGCGGCACTAATGCGATTGATAATAGAGAGTTCGGCAATTCGTTGCTCACGCTCTTCAAACAGGCGCGCATTTTCCAGCGCAATGGCTGCCTGGTCAGCTAAACCGACCAGTAACATCATCTCATCATTCGTAAACTGCCGTCGGTAGTTGGTCATCACGCTGAGCACACCAATAATTTGCTCGCGATAGATGACCGGTACGCCCATAAATGAAATCAAGTTATTGCGGCGCTGGTAGTTGGGATAGAGTGACCCACCCAACTCATTGACATCCTCAATAATCAGTGGTTGACCAGTTTCGGCAACACGTCCGGTAAAGCCTTGGCCGATGGGAACCCTCATCGTGCGCGCCTGTTCAGCAGGGATGCCATCAAGGGCTGCTGGTATGAGTAGATTCCCTTCACTGATCGTCCACAGAGCTACCGTCGTGACGTTAAGCTGGCGACTTACCAGTTCTAGGAGCTTGTTCAGCACCTCTTGGGGGCGTAACAACGACGACAGAATACGAGCCGCATCAAGTAGGGTGGACAGTTCACGAACTTTCTGGCGCGTTGCCTCAGCACTGCGCTGGGCCTCAACCGTTGCCCGCGCACGGGCAATGGCTGTACTGGTTTGATTGGCAATTGTCTGACACAGCTCAAGAGTCTGGGGTGAGAAGGTACCGTATCGTCCAACGAAGTCTAGACCTACTGCGCCAATCACTTCGTCGTTCAGAATAATTGGGATGATCCCGATCGAGCGGATATCAAGTGCACGGAAAATCGGATGCGATGGAGCAAAGAGTGGGTCATTCTGGGCATCTTCTGAAACGAGTGGGCGCTTTTCCCGATCCAGCCAATCAACTGATGGATTATCGAACAGTTGAATCCGTAGTTGATCCAGGATCCCACTATGAACGTATTCAGCTACTGCCGGTGCATACCCACTGGCGCGATCGTATATCACCATCCGCGCCTGATCGACACCGGTAGCAATAGCCATTGCATTCACAATCTCTTGATAGATAGCTTTCAAATCGGTGAGAGCGTTGGTTGCTGCCGCGACCCGGTTCACGATGGCGAGCCGCTCAACCTGTGCCTGAGCCTGTTCGAGCAGACGCGCATTCTGTACCCCTAGGGCCAGTTGGTTGGCAATCGTCGTTAGAAATGCGCGTTCACGCTCGCGGTAAAGGCCGGGAGTGTAGCTCATGACTGCCAGCACTCCAACAACGGTTTGCTCACCAATCAGTAATGGTACTCCTAGCCAAGAGGATGATCGGCGATCTGAACCAAACGAAATCGGTTGGAAGTGAAAACCAGCCTGTTCGCGCTCGGTGCTCAGATCGAAAAATTGCAGTGGTTGGCGTGTCCGAATAATATGTTCGGTCAAACTGCCCTGTACAGGTGGCTGACGATACTCGGTAAACGATTCGACCCCTTCATCTACTTCGTAGCAAAGGGTCATCTCGCCGCTTTCGGGATCGTACAGTATTGCCACGAAGGAGTCGAGTGAAAGGAACGTTTGCAAATGCTGATGGACACCACGCAGCATTTGCTTCGGATCAAGTGTCGCGGCGATGATCTGCCCAATGCGGTTGATACTGTTTAACTCAATGATCCGTCGTTCTCGTTCGGCAAACAGACGGGCATTTTCGAGCGCAATCGCCAACTGATTGGCCAGCGCGACCAGAAAGCGGAGTGTGCGATCGTGAAATGCTTTTGGCGTGTTACTCTGTACCGAGAGTACCCCAATCACGCGCCCCTGACTGATCAGAGGGATGCCAAGCCACGAGCGAACTTGCGGTGCTTCATTGACCGGTATATGGCTCTGGGTATGGAATTCGCTGGTGATTAGATCATCGATCCGCAACGGCTGGCTTTCATCGATAACCTTCGCGATCAATCCACTCTTCGGGATGACCTGCTTAACATATTCACTAAGGTCCTCACCGTGCTGTTTGAACAGTTCAAAACGAACGGTCTCTTGTTCAGCGTCATAACTAGCAATGTAGAAGAAATCCGGTGTGCCGAGAAAGGCGACAATTTCCTGATAGACCCGTTGGAGCAGGGTGTCGAAATCAACAGTTGAAGTCAGCGCAGCGCCAACGTGAAACAGAGCCGCCATCTCTTCGGCTCGATCACGCGCCTCACGTAACAGAAGGTGGTTTTCAATGGCAATTGCTGCCTGATTAGCAAAAATCTCCAGCGGTTCAATCTCACGAGCGGTTGGGCGCTGCCGATTTTCGGTATCACTGGCAAAGATCATGCCAAGCAGCGTACCCTCGGTTGAGTAGAGGGGAATACACAACCGATCATCGAGTTGCCATTCGTCAGCAGAGCGAGCGTCACTGAATGGATGGTAGTCAAAGATACCGGTGTCGAACCCCTGCTCCAGTTTGTGCGCCTCTTCTTCCGGGATAAAGTAGGCTCGACCTAGGCGGAAGCGTGGATCGAGATAGCGCGTTGCCAGGGTAATATCGAGAGGGTGTGTTGCCAGTTGTGCCATTTCAGCCAGTGGGATGCCGGCTGCTGCTTCCAAATAAAGGTGTTGCGGATCATCGAGACGGATCAGGCAGAACAGCACCGTGCGCAGGCCAATAGCTTCGATGATACTATACCCGATCTGTTCCAGCAGGCTTGATAACGGTTGGTCAACCCGCATAGCCTGCCCGATCTCGAGCACATCGTTCAGGATGTCGGCCCGCCGCTGTAGTATCTTGGCCATGTGCTCAAGCTCAAGATAATGCTGAGCATTGCCGATCCCAATCGCCGCCTGATGGGTCAAGGCCCGAATGAATTCACTCGCTTCAACATCAAAGTGGCGTGGTTGTTCGGATAACAGCAGCACTAGACCGTACACACTCCCCTGATAAAAAATTGGTGCAGCCAGCGCTGAATATGCGTCCGGAGCGTAGAGCACTTCCCGTTCGTGCTCGGTCAGACAGTCACTCAGCGCAATTTCACGTCGGCTCAAAGCTTCCTGCGCGATCAGGATCGTATGATCGAGCAGGTTCCCCACCATCTTACTACGGAAGGGTGGTGAATAGCCAATCACTTCAACAATCAAAAAGTTGCTGTTTTCACCTTCTAAATCATCATCAATCAGTTGCGGGAAATACGATACGTTACGGTTATTAACCCAGTTTTGCGCAACCCGTAACGCAATCAGGCCACGGCTGGCATCGGTTGCCCGCAAGGCCTGTTCCAAAACAAACGCCAGGATTTCATTTTGGTTCAGTGTAATCGACAGTTGGCTGCTAATGCGTTGGAGTGCACGTAGCTGTTCGATGCGTAGTCGCAGATTAGTATCTACCTGGCTGAACCGACTGGCATTTGCGATAGCATGGGCCGATTGGCTGGCTAAAATGCCTAGTAGCCGTTCATCTTCAGCACTGAAGTTATCGGGCTGAGTTGAAACAAGCTCCAGCGTGCCTAACAATGTATCACCAATGCGTAACGGCATGCCCAGATAGCTTCGTACCGGGATGGTATTCACTAGGGCCAGACAACCAATATCATCGAGTGCGCCGAGCCATGCTGGCGGTTGGGTAAGATCGTCGATCCGCAATGGGCGTTGATGGCGAGCCAGCCAGGAACTGAGCGCGTCGCTCTCATCACCCACCTGACAGGAAAGCATACGCTGGTACGCGACCCGCAATTGCTGATAACGTTCGTCAAAGAGGGTGATGCGCCCACCGCTAAACTGGATCAACTTTGCTGCACTGGTTAACGTTGCTTCAAGGGTTTCTTCGAGGGAAAGATCAGCAGCGAGAAGCTGGCTGATTTGTTGTAAACGCTCTAACTCACCCGCTCGTTGCTGGAGCGCATCGTAGAGTCGACGGTTCTGTACCGTCGTAGCAATCTGCGCGCTTAGAACTTGCAACAGATTTCTTTCAATCTGATCAAGCACATACCCCGCCGTGGGGTAGCCGATGGCCATCAAGCCAACGAATTGTTCTTTTCCTCGTAAGGGAACGACCCACACACTGTGACAGCCAGCCGCAGTAGCGTGACTGACAACAGGGTTATTGCCATCGGTATCCAAACCTTCAGCAACCGTCATCAGTATTGGCTCATTGCGGGCACCTATCTGTTGCAGCTCTGGGGTAAGCAGTATGTGCGTCGGATACGGCGAAGCTGTCTCGCGTTCGCTGTACACAGCAATGGTTTGCGCAGAATCAGGTTGTTCTGGATCGATCAGGTAGACGGCACCAAAATCAGCATTGAGCGCTATGGCGATATTTTCAACTGCACGAGCGATCGTCTCTTCAATGACCAGCCCTGAACCAATTTCGAGACTGTTCTCATACAGTACAAACAGTTCACGAGCGTGACGACTTTCATGCTGCTGAAGAGCGGTAGCGTGCAGTAACAATGCTAGCGGTCGCGCCAATGAGTGAATAGTTTGTGCTGCTTCCGGGCCGGGATGGACAAGAAGTAACAATCCTACCAGTTCGATCCCAACCGTTAACGGTTCAACCAGCAGCGGCCATTCGCCCGCTGTGTTGCGCCGTTGCAGACGGCTGTACCAGACACCCTGCTGCGTCGTTTGAAATGTTATTGCCCGAACAATCGTTTCGTTTTCGCTAATAGCTAATTGTGATGGGAAAATCGTGTCACCAGCACTACTTACTGCTCTGACCAACAATTGCTCATTAAAGTTGAGCCAGTAGAGGGCAAGAGCTTTCGTCGGCAAGAGCGCACAGGCATCTCGGCATAACCGCTCGAGGACGACGTTCGTATCACCCACACCGATATGTTCGAGCGTAGCGTAGCCAAGGCTGCGCAACTGTTCGATCCGCTCGTTGATGCGTGCACGGTACCAGATCGCCAGCAGCGTCGTAATTTGAGTGGTAAGTGCAGCCGTAAACCCCGCTTCAAACGTTGCTGATAGCGTCAGTCGACCATAAAGATGGCTTGCGTCACGCAATTCAAACCCATGTCCGTTTGCCGGCGCTTCGCCCCAGGTAATCGTGGCAAGTTCCTGTTCATCAGCTAGCAGTGTCAGACGACCGCCTACACCGAGATACCGTTCCAGAACTTCGCCGATAAATCCGCCCAAGACGGTCGGCTCAGTCTGGCCCAAGGGTTGCTGACCATACAGGGCCAATTGCGCGAGGAGTTCCCAACCCTGGGTTGGTGCTGCAGTGACTGTTGTCTCCATAGATAACGCTACCGCTCCTGCCAGCGTGCTGTACTGCACTGGTGACTACGTAAGCATAAACGAAACGCAGAACAACATTTAGCAACGAACATCGGCTAGCCAGCAGAGCGACCGTAGACGGCAAAACTACGTTTGCCTTGCTCACGTGCCTGAATGAGTGCTCGTTGACGCACCTCTTCAGAAATCTCGCTCAGCTCACGAATATCGGCAAAGGGGCCATCATCCTGCGTCAGCACACCAATTGAGAGCGACATCAGTGGCGCCTGCCGGGTCTCGCCAGTATCATCGACAAACTCAATGTAGCCCTGTTTCCGGTGGCGATAGTTATAGTGCAGACCTATTTCCTCGTCAAAACGAGTAATGATCCGCTCACAGATCGCACGACTGCGCTCAGGGACAGTGGTGATGAGGAACGATTGACCAACCGACTGCTGGCCGATGAACTCTTCATTTCCACCCAGTTCACTCACCACTTCGTTGAGCATAAGGGCAACGAAGCGCAGAACATCTTCGCCAACGACTGAACCGTACACACTGGTAAATGTTTCAAAGCCGTTAATATGGACATTGATCAACGCCCAGCTTGATGCTGTCAGCAACTGTCGAAGTTGTTCGTTTAGTAATTCAGCCGTTGGCAAGTTAGTCACCGGATGAAGTTGGTTACGACGACGAGCTTCTTCGAGCTGATTCTTGACAATGGTATGAACCTCTTCAATATCAAAGGGCTTGACGATGTAGTATTGAGCCTGTACTTCGCCAAGACCAATCAGCCGATCACGCCGCTCACCGCGTGCAGTTAGAAAGATGATGGGAATGTGACGGGTTCGTGGACTGGCGCGCAGAGCACGACCAACATCATAGCCTTCCATATCAGGGAGATTGACGTCGAGCAGGGCAAGGTTGGGGGGTGTCTTACTGCAAATCTCAAGCGCCTGCTGTCCACGCAAGGCCGTGTAGACTTCATACCCTTGCGCGGTGAAGTAGATTTTCAGCAAGCTAGAGATGTCTGGCTGGTCCTCAACGACGAGGATGCGTTCTTTGCTCACGGCGATTTCTCCTCGCGAAGTGGCGGCTACAACCGCTGACTCGCACTGATATGCTCAGACAGGCGACTGTTATCGATAGACTGATTTGAACGAAGGGTCATCATCGATCGCGATGTTTCATCATCTGCTGACGAACCGATGCCTGGTCGCGCCGGATCATAGTAGACATTCGGCCAGTGATAGATAATTCGGCGGGGCTCACCTGTTGTCTCATCTATATCGTTCGGATCATGGCCGGGCACCGTCTTCCGAATCAGATTCTGTTCGTTGTCAAAGATTATAACAGCATTTGATTCTATCATGCGACCAGGGTAGACGACAAATCCGCTACCCAATTTCACATTATGTCCCACTGCTGAGCCGAGCACCGGCATATTGACTTCAGCCAGTACACCCTCGTGAACGATTTTAATTGGTTCCCCCTGCAAATTGAAGTCAGTAAAGACGTTGTTGGCACCAATGAAGGTGTTCCGTCCTACCACACAGAGCTGCAAAGTGCTGTTTTGGGCGACCATGCTGTTTTCCATCAGCACCGTCATAAAAAGACCGGCATTAAACGGGAGGAAGCAGCGATCACTTACCACACTGAGCATGATTTGTGATCCCTGCATGATATTGACGTTGTTTCCAATATAGCTGTTCGCTATTACCACACCTGGACCAATGTAGACATCATCACCGATTACGGTGGGGCCATGAATGATAGCAGTGGGATCTATCGAGCAGCGTTTCCCAACTTTCACCAGTGCTCGCGACGCAAGAAAATGGTTACGCCATTGCTCTTCCAGGGGATTAATCTTCTCCCAGAAGGCTTTGAGCGCGAACGCTATTTTACCTGGAAACAGCCGCCAGTCTTCAGCCGTCCACCGCAAAATGTTATGCAAGCGAGCTTTACTCATCCGCACATCAAGCGCAGCAGCCCATGAAAAGACCCCCATCAAGATGTTGGCCATTAAGACGTGGAGCCAGCTCTCGATAGAAACGAAAGCGCGGATCGGGATTTGATAGGTCAGATCGCCCTTATGGGCCATATAGCTTGGGATACGGTAATAGCCCATCTCGTGGCTTAGTGTGTCGATAACGAGCGGCTGAACCTGCGAGAGATCGTTACAGCCAGCGGGCAGATAATACAAATCGGCAACGTAATAATCGCCTACCCGACGAATATGACGTGAGAGCTGCGTAGCGTGACGCTCAATACTGGGATCGCCCTTCTGGCCGGTTGCCGGATTGGTAGCCTTAAATGCGATTTGAGCTGGCGTACCACGCATACGAGCTTCACGGATGAAGGTATCGATCAGCTCTGCGTTGAAAAAAAGGTTATCACGGTAGACAATGCGTTCATCTTCTGCCGCTATCTCGGCTACTTCACTCAGGTGATCGATTTCAGTCGCACTTCTGCCATACGTCTTCAACAAATCGCGCTGCAAAAGCCAGAGTGGCTTATTGAGAATGCGCAGATCACGAGCAGGCTCAGCGAAGGGCGGTATGATCGTTGGATCGCGTAGAATAATCCGCTCCATCGAACGAGTCCTTTCTGCCATTATCGGCACGGAGTGAGCGTATCGTCTGTTGGTACTATAGGTTGTAGCTCCGCTAGACTCAAGGCGGATAGATTACAGTCGGATTACCGCATTTACCGCATTAGAATGCCGACTCACTGCAATGGTTTGTTACGCAGGCGCTGCCGTAAATAGGTCCCAGTCGGTGAGTCAGGCTGTGCTGCGATAGTTTCCGGTGATCCGGCGCCGATCACATACCCCCCCTTCTCGCCACCTTCTGGGCCTAGTTCAATTACCCAGTCGGCAGCAGCGATCAGATCGAGATGGTGTTCAATAACCAGCACCGTATTTCCGGCATCAACCAGACGTTGCAAGACATCAAGCAAGCGTTCGATGTCGGCAACATGCAGACCGGTCGTTGGCTCGTCAAGAATGTAGAGCGTATGACCATTCCCTTTTCGGCTGAGTTCAGCAGCCAGCTTGATACGTTGGGCTTCGCCGCCGCTTAAGGTTGGGGCCGGTTGCCCCAATTTGAGATAATCAAGCCCAACGTCGTGTAATGCCTGTAATCGTTCGGCTATTGACGGCACACGAGCGAAGAATGCAAGCGCTTCGGCAACCGTGAGATCAAGCACCTCTGCAATGTTGAGTCCACGATAACGAATATCTAACGTTTCTCTATTGTACCGTGTTCCGCCGCAAACGTCACATGGAACGAACAGATCGGGCAAAAATTGCATCTCAACTTGGATTAACCCTTCGCCAGCACAGTGTTCGCAGCGTCCTCCTTTAACGTTGAAACTGAAGCGGGTCGCATCATAACCACGCGCTTTTGCCTCGTTGGTAGCGGCAAATAGTTGTCTGATCTGATCAAAAACACGACTGTACGTAGCTGGATTTGAACGTGGGGTACGCCCAATTGGACTCTGATCCACCACAATCATCCGTTCGAGATATTCGTAACCGAGCAGAGCATCGTGTTCGCCGGCCCGCAAATGGCTGTTGTGCAGCAATTGACTCAAGCGTGGCGCCAGGGTGTCCATCACCAGGGTGCTTTTACCACTACCGCTCACACCACTGAAAACGACGAAACAGCCAAGCGGAATGCGCACGTCGATATTCTTGAGATTGTTGGCACGACAACCACGCAATTCAAGCCAGCGTCCCTGCGTTGGTCGTCGGTGGGCGGGGATCGGTATGCGCCGCTGCCCGCAGAGATACTGACCGGTTAACGAGCGGGGGCATGCTATCACGTCGTTCAGGCTACCGCTAACTACCACTTCACCACCATGCGGCCCGGCTCCTGGGCCAATGTCAACGATCCAATCAGCAGCACGGATGGTCGCTTCATCGTGTTCGACCACGATCACAGTGTTGCCGAGGTCGCGTAATTTCAGCAGCGTGTTTAGCAGACGGTCGTGATCGCGTGGATGGAGACCACTACTGGGTTCGTCGAGCACATAGAGAACCCCTGACAAGCCGGCTCCAAGCTGGGTCGCCAGACGTACTCGTTGCAGTTCACCTCCGCTGAGCGTCATAACGGTGCGGTCGAGGGTCAGGTATGCCAGCCCTACTTCTTGTAGAAAACGCAAACGCTGCGTGATTTCGCGCACGATGGGGCGCGCAATCGTTTGCTCGGGTAGACGAAGTTGCGCCTGATCGTAGAGCTGATTTAACCATTGCAGAGCCGCATCGATAGTCATGTGATGGATGTCGGCAATAGAGTAGCCAGCGATCAACACCGAGCGTACTTCTGGACGCAGACGGGTGCCGTTACAGGTCGGACAGGTGCGGGGTGTCGTGTACTGTTCGAGTGGTGATGACTCACTGGTGGCACGTTGCTCGATTAAACGACGTCGCAGATTTGGGATGACGCCCTCGAAATCGGTCTCGATAGTGCGCATCTGACCATGAAGGTGATACCGTAAGGTCATCGGTTCACCACTGGTACCGTACAACAGAGCGCCAAGGAGTTCGGGGCGAAGAGCGCGCACCGGTGTATTCGGGTCAATGTTAAAATGAGCAGCAAACGAGCGCAAGACATTACGATAATACTCGCTCTCACGCCAGGGGACGATTGCTTCAAGCAGCGGTTGATCACGATCAGGGATCACCAGTGCTGGATCGATCTCCGGCACGACTCCAAGACCATGACAGGCGGCACAGGCTCCCTGAGGGGTGTTAAACGAAAAGTCACGCGGCTCAAGCTTGCTCAGTTCAAGCGGGCCGTGTTGGGGGCAAGTGTAGTGTTCGCTGAGTAACTGCTCTTCCCCATCAATGACGTGAATGATTAGCTGACCACCACTCAATTTCAGCGCAGTCTCTACCGAATCGGCAACCCGCACCCGATCCAGCGCCGGTGTGCCATCGGCAGTCTGGCGAATGATCAATCGGTCAACGACGGCTTCAATCGTATGTGAGCGATACTTCTCGAGCCGGATAGGTTCATCGAGATCGTGGACAACACCGTCGATGCGGGCGCGCACGAAGCCGCGCCGACGAATATCGTTTAGCACTGCCTCACTCTCGCCGAGCACCGGCGCCAGTAACAACAGACGCTGCCCCGCGGGTCGATTGACGATCAGATCGACCATTTGCTGCGGGGTATAGCGACGCAATGGGGTCTGACAATGCGGACAATGAGGGCGGCCGATCCGGGCAAAGAGGAGGCGTAAAAAGTCGTAGATCTCAGTGATGGTGCCAACCGTAGAGCGCGGATTGCGCGCACCACCTTTCTGATCAATAGCTATAGCCGGTGATAATCCTTCAATCAGATCGACATCGGGTTTCTCAAGTTGCCCAAGCAATTGACGGGCATACACCGACAGGCTTTCGACATAGCGACGTTGACCTTCGGCGAAGATGGTGTCGAACGCCAGTGAACTTTTACCGGAACCAGAAACACCGGTGATAACCACGAATTTGCCACGTGGAATATCAAGATCGATCTGTTTCAGGTTATGAGTGCGGGCACCGCGAATACGAATCCAGCTCATCGCAGAAGTCTACCACTGAACGAGGATAACTGTAAAAAGCCTGAGACCCACGGGATGACAGGCATCACCATGGGTCCCTACACTATGTTAGATAGATGGAGCCAATGGCCGGACTCGAACCGGCGACCGGCTGTTTACGAAACAGCTGCTCTACCGACTGAGCTACATTGGCACATCGCCATCACGATTCTAGTCGAAGAGCAGTGGTTTGTCAAGCAATTGACAGGTTTCATAGGGTTTTTAGAGATTTCAGTTGAAGACGCCATAACGGTGAACGACCGGCCTGCCACAGACAATGAACGCCATCTAGCGCCTCTGCATACCCATGTCTCATGCAGGTGTTGGAAGGACGGACCGCTGGTTCATATTGTGTGGCGTGCAACGGCACATCCTCGATGCCTCCGTAATACGGTGATGAACAAATAGGAGGAGTGAGAGGAACGGATTCCTGTACGACGACCTACTCCCTTCCCCTCTCCCAAGGGGAGAGAAAGAGGGCAAGGAGAAGAAGATAAGGGAGGAAACATACGTGGCAGTACAGAGACTGAAAGCGTTGAACACCGCTAACGTTTCACAACCGACCTGCGACATGACCGATAGTCAAATCTTCGACCGTTACATAAGGTGGCAAAGCAACGATAGCTGCAATGACCGCTGCAACATCGGTTGGTTGCAACATGTTGCTACGTGACCAATTGCCGGGAATGGTATCCCAGATTGCGGTGTCAGTAGCCGCAGGCAAAATCGAACACACTCGAATACCACGTGGTCGCAGTTCTTCACGGATGGCAGCCGCAAAGCCTAGCGCACCGTGTTTGGCAGCTACGTAGGCCGACCAACCGGGAAATGCCTGTCTGGCAGCCACTGAGGCGATGTTAATAATCAACCCGCCTTGATCCATCCGAGCACTCGCCGCCTGGGCCACCAGGAAGAGACCGGTGAGCTGAGTCCGTAGATGAGTCTCCCATTCATCAATGCTGATCGCCGACAGTGGCGCAACCAGCGCACCACCTACGCTGTGCACAACGACATCGAGACGTCCTGCACCGGCAGCCTGCGCAACGGTTTTAGAAACTTGATCTGGATCGGTTACATCGCATGGAACCACTAAACAATCGGCGCCAGCAGTAATTACCTGATCGGCGATCGTTTCGAGAGCCGCCCGATTGCGGGCAGCCAAGGTCAATCGGGTACCAGGTCTGGCCAGAGCTAAAGCGGTAGCAGCGCCAATACCGCGTGAGGCACCGGTTATCAGAATCGAACGCATACGATCATCCTTTGCGTTTACGGAATAAGAGCCTATCCGAATATAGGACTCACGCATAGCAGTGGGAGTAAGCTTCAAACATACGCTTGAAAAGGATTCCTTTGTGCTGACCGAGAAGGGGCAGACAGACAACACCTAAAAGCGAAGTCCACTTATTCCTATTAACTTAACGCACGTATCGGTAAAACGACTCTCAGGCGAACGGGGATAGTTCACAAAATCTTTCAGCGCAAATTTCTCGGGTAGATGAAGGCAGAGCCTTCGCCTACCCATAGATCGCTTTACGCACACGTTTTAATCCTGCCGATTACTAGAGCGGTTGATGTGCGCCATAAATTCAGCCCGCGTCTTCGAGTCTTCGCGGAACACACCACGCATCGCCGAGGTCACCATACGAGCATTCGCTTTTTTCACCCCGCGCATCACTCCGCACATATGAACGCCTTCGGCAACCACAGCGACGCCAGCAGGTTCTAGTGCCTCATTGATAAAGTCAGCGATCTGTACTGTCATCCGTTCCTGAACTTGTAGACGTCGGGCAAACATCTCGACGATACGCGGAATCTTGCTTAGACCGACAACCTTGCCGTTTGGAATGTAGGCCACATGGACCTGACCAAAGAATGGCAACATGTGGTGCTCGCAGAGACTATAATAGTCAATGTTGGTGACCAACACCATCTCATCATAAGCTACACTGAAGATGGCGCCGTTGATCAACGCCTGGGGATCAATATGATAACCGGCTGTTAGCTCAGCGTACATTTTGGCAACCCGCGAAGGAGTCTTCTGTAACCCCTCACGATCCGGCACCTCGCCGATGGCCGTAAGAATAGTACGGACTGCCTCTTCGATGCGGGGATCGGAAGCAAATGACATTCCCTCCAGTTTACCACGACCAGGAACGATCAGACTTTCGTAGTGTTCCTCATCAATATCAGGGGTGGGATGATAACCGTTACCGTTGCTAGACATACCAGATACTCTCCATTACACATACGAACTGCGCAATGTGCGCATGAGCGGGCGAAAGACCACTTGAAATCAGGCTTGAACAGGAGACGGCCCAGCATAGCTAAAGATATTCTTGCGCGTTTCCCACAAGCGGAGAAGGGCAAGACGACCTTCAAGCAAAGGCACCAGCTCGTTCCAGAGATAGACAATAATATTTTCGGCAGTTGATGGCCGGTCAGCAAAGGCCGAAATTTCACGATCAAGATGACGCAGGTGCAGTTGATCGATCACCGAATGGACGGTTCGGTCAAGCCATTCGAGATCAACCAGCATGCCGGTTGCCGGATCAATCGGCCCTTGCACTGTCACCTCCAGGGTATAGTTGTGGCCATGGCCGTTGGGATTGTTACACTTACCGTAAATAAGGCGGTTTTCGTCATCGCTGAGTGTAGGTGCATGGAGGCGATGTGCTGACGCGAAGGTATACAAACGGCTAAATTGTGTCTCACCTGTGCCGTCATAATCGGCCCACAAATCGGGCTGCTCGTAGAGACGTAAATGTACCAGGCGAGCATGAGCTGGCAAACGCGCTGCGATCAGTCGCCAGAGCACCCGCACCAGATTTTCGGTCGTTGGTATCTGATCCCGAAAGTAAGGCGTGTCAAAATTGAGGTGTTTATGATCAAACTCCTCAAGGACGTCGTTGACAATCGCCTTCAATTCGGTCATATTCATAACCATCCCGGTGCGTTCATCTAGTTCACCGGTAATACTGACATCGAGTGTATAATTGTGCCCGTGACCATACGGGCTAGTGTACGGCCCAAAGACACGCTCGTTTTCTTCGGCGCTCCAATCATCTCGCCAGTAGCGATGAGCAGCCGAAAATTCAAAGCGACGAGTAGCGACAACCACAACCTAATCCTTTCTTTCTGTTAACCATCGCGTTATCAATTATCTCAGTTTAAAAACTCTTCCCTTATGAACGGTACCACACCTTTGCCAAAAGTCAAGGTCTTTGTTAATAAAATGCACATTATCTGCACGGGCCTGTTCTGTGAGCCGCAGAAAAATGGGAAACTATCTCTACGACTGACCAGGAAAAGAGCGCGGAAGGGGGCGAAAGGCGCGTTGATAACCCGCTCTGCCTGCTTGCCCCTCGTCATCACAAACGACCAGGTGCAGGACGGTGAACACTGCTAAGGATCGCTGCCGTTGCTGTCACTGCCTGGCGCGATATGCTATAATGCGCTTCACCCGGATCAGGTGCGGCATTGGTATGCCGCGATTGAGGTTGTCTCTTTGAGGAGCGACGATGAAGCTCGTATGTATGCAGGAAGATTTGAAGCGTGGTCTCGCCGCAGTAGGCCATGCCGTTGCCACTAAGAGCACATTGCCGGTGTTGGCGAATGTCCTGCTCGCCACAGATGAAGGCCGGCTGAAATTGACTGCTACCAACCTGGAAGTAGGGATCAATCGATGGATTCATGCTCAGGTTACCCGTGATGGCGCAGTTGCCGTCCCGGCTAAACTACTGACCGATGTAGTCGGCGGTCTGCCCAACGAAGCTGTCTCGTTAAGTCTTGATCAGAAAACGCAAACCTTGCGCGTCGAGTGTGGTCGGTTTGTAAGTAACATTAAAGGGGTTGATGCCGACGAGTTTCCGACCCTGCCGACGGTTAGTTCACGAGCACCTTTGGTATCGTTATCTGCCGAGCTATGGCGTGAAGCGATTGAGCAGGTCGCTTTTGCTGCTGCTTCCGACGAATCGCGTCCGATTTTGACCGGTGTGCTCGTGCGTACCCGTGATCAAACGTTGACTCTGGTTGCAGCCGATGGATTTCGGTTGGCAATGCGAACCATACAGTTGGCCGCCCCGGCGTCACATGCGGTCGATTGTCTGATTCCAGCGCGCACGTTGAACGAGTTGGCCCGTATTATCGGGGACACAGACGCAGACGTGGCAATGGTCTACACACCGGGCGGTAGCCACGTCCTCTTCCATACAGAAAATGTTGAGGTTGTCTCCCGTTTAATTGAAGGAAGGTTCCCAGATTTCGAGCGGATTATTCCTCAGCAGTATCTGACCCGAATGGTACTCGACAGTGGTGAGTTGGCAAAAGCGGTTAAGCTGGCATCCTTCTTCGCCAGTAGTAGCCAGAACGTTGTTAAGCTGAAGATCGAGCCAAGTAATGAGGTGGGGCCAGGACGAGTAGTGCTTAGCGCGAATGCCGCTGAATTGGGCGATAATACCAGCGAACTCGATGGGAGTGTCACCGGTGAAGGTGGCGCAATTGCGCTGAACGTCAAATTTCTGGCCGATGCAATTGCTGCGGTACGCTCGAATCAGATTGCTTTTGAAATGCAAAGTGCGCAGAGTCCGGCGGTATTCAAACCGGTTGGTCATGATGGCTACATCCATATCGTCATGCCGATGAGTATGCGGTAAGGTAACGGTATCGCGGTATACCTGTATCAGGAGTGGACTGTGAGTGTGACTACGCTGATTATTGTGCATGCAGTCTCGTTGTTCCGAGATGGTTTGCGCCTTTCGCTATCAGCAAGACCCGAATTCACGGTGGTTGGCGAAGCCAGCAACGGTCAGCAAGCGATCCAGTTGGTCGATCAGGCTGACCCTGATCTGGTACTGATGGATATTGATCTGCCAGGTGTGAATGGGCTTGAAGTAGCACGGGTGATTAAGCGTAGTCATCCTCATGTCGCAGTGGTATTGTTTGGCCCGGTGAATGATGGTGCATCAGTGGTAAAAGCGATTCGGGCCGGCGTTTCGGCGTGCGTACCACCAAACGTGGAGTTTGTCGATCTGCTTGAGACGCTACAGCAAGTACGGCGCGGAGAGTATCCGATCAACGATCTGGTGCTCTCTTCGCCGGAAGTGGCGGCAACCGTGTTGGAAGCATTTCGGCAGATGGTTGGTGATGATGAAATCCAGGCCGTCTTTTCGCCATTATCGACACGTGAACTTGAAGTACTCGAGCTGGTGGCAAGCGGGTGCACGAATCGCGAGATAGCCGCTCGATTGGACATCAGCAATCAGACGGTCAAAAACCACATCTCGTCGATTTTGCGGAAACTGGCAGTGAACGATCGCACGCAGGCGGTTGTCTATGCACTTCGACGGGGTTGGATCAAAGTTATGCTGCCAAATGAATGATGAAACATCTCTTGCCGGATCGGTTCAGCGCTCCATCCGGTTACTAGTCGGGTGGAGCACGAGGAGACGTTTGTGAGGCGTTTCCGTTTTGAACGTGCTTTTTTGAGCGTGATTCTCTTGGGCGTCTTGCTGGCAGGATGTACGTTCGTTCCAGTTGGTGAAGACGAGCAGATCGCGAATATTCAGACGATTATCGCCGGTACACCATCGGCAACCCCAACAGCGACGGCTACTGCAACGGCGACAGCGACCGCAACAGCAACGCCAACGTTTGGGCCATCGCCAACTGCCACCGCGACTGCGACGGCAACGGCTACTCCCTTACCTCCTACGCCGACACCGAATCCGGCTCTGGCCGGGTTTAGCTACTGTACCCAAACTGTCGGTGCGCCGACCGGTCGCTTTTCAGCCTCCCTGCAAGAGCTGCGGACAGTGGGAAATCCGGCATTCGAGCAACTTGATTTGTTCTTTGAATTAAGCCCCGGTTCGGCGCCACTGAGCGCAACGGTGAGCTGTCTGACGCTGGCTGATGTCCAAATAGTATCGACTTCAACTACACTCACGACACCGTATGTAGTGCGCATTGACCTGTCCGGCTGGTTGCGTGACGATCGGTTTACCGCTTCGTTACCAGCCCAGACACTTACATTTACCACAACCCGTACCATCTCACAGGCGATTGTACTGACCGATGCGCAGGCAGACGTAGGGGCAACGATCTTAATCCCGCTTGCCGAACCGGTTCCGTTCAGGGTTACATTGACCGATAATCGCCTGTCGATTGCCGTAGCACGCACATCAACGTTCGGCGTGGCGAGTGATACGTTGCGAGTGCCGTCCGGCAGCTCTCCGGCAAATATAGAACCAATGTTCTTTTTGTTCGATGGTGATGTCTGGAAACTCGATGCCAATACGACAGTGGTTGGTGAGGGGATGACGCGCCGCCTGGCGGGGGCCGTTAATCTGACCGATTCGGCTGAAACCGAAACCCACCTCGCGGTCAGTCCAAATGGTGATTATCTGGCATTCTGTCGATCTGAAGCAGGTCTCGATCCGTCCGATGCAGCGCTGGCTGTGCCCTCGACGCTCTGGTTGCTACCGCTCGCCGGCGGTGAAGCACAACCATTGGCCCAGGTAGGGGTAAGTTGCGCCGATCCGGTTTTCAGTCCTGATGGGGCAACGATTGCGTTTGCAGTTGATGAAACCGGTGCGCTGCCAACGCAGTGGATGATTTATACGGTTCCGGTAAGTGGCGGTGAACCAACCCGGCTCGAGACGGTGCTCGATGAATGGAGTCGCTTTGCGCCACAGTGGTTAAGTGGGAACCGCTTGTTGTACCGTGCAGAAGCCCCAGATGGGCGAAGTTCGCTTTTCTTGCGGTTATCTGACGGTAAGGTACTCGATGTGGGAGCCGCGCTTCTGACCGATGAGCGATTAGTCGTGCGGTATCGAGGGTTTGGAACATTGCTGGCCAGTCCTGGTGGTGAGTATGCGGCAGTAGAAGCCTTGCGCGCCGATGATCCCGGCGCCGATCTATTAATCCTCGATAGCGCCGGTCAGCTCGTTGAGCGGATCGGCACCCAGCGCGTTGTGTTACCGACGCCTACGCCAACACCTACTGCACGTCCAACGGCGACACCGACACCAACGCCGACCGTGACACCAACCGGTACCGTTACCCCGCAACTGCCGACAGCAACGCCTACTGCGACTGCACTACCGACGGCAACACCAGAAGTAGTACCGCCCCAACCGATACGCGAAGGGCCTTTCTGGAGCCGTCCGTTAGGATGGGATGCGGAAGGACGCTTGCTATACCTCACTACACTATGCGCCAGTGATCTGGTACAGGATTATCAGCTCTACCGCTGGCGCGGTCTCCAGCGCAGCGAATTGCTGGCAACCGGCCAGAGCCTGGGTGGAATCGGATCGACAATTGTGCGCAACCAGCAATTGTTCTACGCCGCAGTGGCCGGTGCCGATCCTGGCCCACGTGGACCTGAGACGCAGAACCAGCGTTCCTCAACGGCGCTGTGGGTTTGGGATCTAAAGAGTGGTGATCGGCAGATATTGCTTGATCTGGTACGTGGCGTGCGTGAGCTGCGATGAAGTGGAAGCGCGCAACGATGGTGTGTATCGGCAATACGGGTAAGAATGGAATATTGCTGTATGAACCAACCCTCGCTTGCTACTGAGCCAACGCTGCGACTATTTATCGCGCTCGATCTACCGCAAATTGTGCGTCAAGAATTGCATAATATTCAAAGGCGCTTACATGCTCACAATCGGGCAGTGCGCTGGAGTGATCCGGCAGGCATGCATTTAACCCTCCATTTTCTCGGTGAAACTCCAGAACGGTTTGTCGCTCCACTCCTGGCCGGTCTGCATGCGATCACGGTGTCGCCATTACGCTTGCGCCTCAATCAGGTGGGTTGTTTTCCAACGAACGGCTCGTTGCGCGTTGTCTGGGCCGGCCTTGATGGTGACCTGGATGGATTGGCATCCTTACACCGGACCGTCGGTCGAGTCATCGAGTCGATAGGGTTAGCCGTGGATCCACGCCCCTTTACGCCGCATATCACCCTCGCCCGTGCTCGCACGAACGCAACACCGACTGAGCTTCGCTCGTTGCGGGCAACTCTGGTAACGATGAAACCGAACTCTCTCGAATGGCAGACTGAGCGACCAATCCTGTTCCGCAGTCAACTGACAGCTCGCGGCGCAATCTATACAGCGCTAGGGTGAGAGCCTATCCCAAATATCCGCGAAGGAGGAGCGGTTCGTGAACCGCCCCTTCAGCAATATGGAGTACAAGCGGAGCGCAGCGACGCTGCATCCGCCTGTTAAGCTTCACTCGTAGGGAGAAGGCGTCGTCTTGCCCAACCATGCAGCTCCATCGGTATCACGCTGATTATCGCCCAGATTCATCCGTTGTGACATGACGACGAGTATTCGGATAAGCTCTAGGTTGTGCAATTCTTGCTGATCGGTAGTGATTTTGCGCTACGCAGCGGTCATTACAGCCGATACGATGGATGAGAGGTCAACGAAAGTGAGGTTGTTATGACTCTGCAACGCCTATGCTTGACGCTCATTGGTCTAGCATTGCTATTCGGAATCCTGCTCGTGCCAGTACGCGCCCAAGATGCGATAGCACACGCCGTTCTGTTTTATTCACCGACATGCCCACATTGTCATGTCGTTCTAACCGAGGTATTGCCCCCATTACAGACACGCTACGCAGATCGGCTGCAAATCTTGACCATCGATGTTTCAACGCCCGACGGATTAGCCCTGTACGAAACGGCAATGAAGGTGTTTCAGGTACCCGCTCATCGTCAGGGTGTGCCAGCCCTCTTCTTCGGTCAAACCCATCTGGTTGGCAGCGTAGAAATCCCCAGGTACTTACCCACTTTAGTCGAGGATACACTCGCAGCCGGTGGGAACGAGTGGCCAGCTATTCCTGGTTTAGAGGCACTGACTGCATCGTTCGACGATCATGCAACAGTGCCAACGCAACCCGCTACAGCACCGTTTAGTCGCGATCCGCTGGCGAATACGGTCGCTCTGTTCGTGCTGACCAGTATGGTCATTGTTACCTTTATCGCAATCCGTCGTCTACGCTGGCCGTTTGACCAGACCTTACCAGTAACCAGCGTTCGCTTCATTCCAATTCTCGCTGTCGTTGGTCTGGTGTTAGCCGGTTACCTGGCCTTCATCGAAACACGTCAGCAGAGTGCGGTATGTGGTCCTATTGGTGATTGTAATCTGGTACACCAGAGTCCCTACGCCCGTATTGTGGGGATTCCGGTTGGCGTATTGGGTGTGATAGGCTACCTAGCGATCCTCGGCGCCTGGATTATCGACCGTGTTGGCAGCATACGGCTTGCTCGCCAAATGTTAGTAGTGATGGTGTTAGGAGGAACGTTTTTCTCGCTGTATCTCACCTTCCTTGAGCCGTTTGTGATTGGGGCGACATGTCTGTGGTGTTTACTCTCGGCAATAACGATGACTGCGCTATTGTGGATGGTCACAGCGCCGGTGGTACAACCGCCAATGCGGGGACGGCGATCACTGGCAGCGTCAAGACGGTAGAACTCGATCAAAAACCCGAATGTATGAAGGTCATACCGTACACGCGGTACCTTCGCGTCGGGATGAAGTAGCAGATCACGCTGATCATACGGCACCGTGCCTCGGATGGTGGCGGGGGCGACGCCGCTGATCCCAGCGAGGGGGTCAATACGATCCATGGCGTTGCCACGGTTAATGCGGGCAATGCACTGGGAACGATTGAAATTGACTGTGGCGATCCGATCTGCGTCCAATTGACGTGGCGTAGGACGTACATCACTCAGTTCAGCCCACCATCGTCCTCTCACAAGCGGGGAACCCGCCCCTACGGGCGCGGTGTACACTTAATGCGTTCTGCCGCTACTTAAGGTGTAACCTCCGTCTAAGATTTTGCATCTTATGGGCAAACGGTCAAAATAATATTGGCAAAAGGAGGTTACACGCCCATGAGTCTGTCGTTCGGTCGTCTTACGGGATTGCGCACACTTGGCGAACGGTACACGCCAACCTACTTTCTGGCAGCGCTTGGTAATGGCGGAATGGCTGTTACCTTCTTCATCTGGCTCAACTTCCTCGTTCCGCACCCGAAGACCCCCATCGTCACTTTCGACAGCATTGCAGCACTGTGGGCAAAATCGGATCTGATCGGGCAAATCCTCTTGCTGGTCGCGCTGGCTGGCGTTGCGATCTTTGCGTTGCGCCATCTCCAATCGCTGATCTGGAACTTGCAAGAGTTTTCTCGTTTCCGCCGCAGCAGTGCCTACGTGCAGTTGCGTGAAACGAACGGAGCGGTTTCATTGATGGCGCTGCCGCTCACACTCGCAATGACTATCAATGTGTTGTTTGTGAGCGGTGCGGTCTTTGTGCCTGGTCTCTAGAACGTGGTTGAATATCTCTTCCCGTTTGCGATGGCCGCATTCTTTGCCGTGGGAGTGCTGGCATTGCGCACCTTTGCCGATATTTTCGGACGAGCCATCAGCAACGGACATTTCGATTGTGCGCGTAACAACAACCTGACACAAATGCTGGCTGCCTTCGCCTTCGCTATGGTCGGCGTCGGTCTGGCAGCACCGGCGGCGATGAGCACCGTGAAATTGACGATTGGTCTCTCGATCCTCGGTGCAATCTTCTTTATCACCTCAGCGGTGGTCATTGCGCTCATTATGCTGGTGCTGGGTGTGCGCGCCATGCTGACCAGCGGACTGGCAACTGAGGCAGGAGCGAGTCTGTGGCTACCAATCCCCTTGCTGACCCTGATCGGTATTGCGGTGTTGCGTATCAGCCATGGGCTGCACAACGGGTTTGAGCTGCACATTGACGCACCACACCGCCTCGTAATCACGGCCATCTTCTTTAGCCTGCAACTGCTAGCCGGTCTGTTTGGTTGGTCGGTTCTGCAACGGGTGGGCTACTTCCGCACCTATCTCAATGGTTCGGCCCGTAACCCCAATACCTACGGCTTGATTTGTCCGGCGGTTGGGTTATTCGTGTTCGGGATGTTCTTCCTGCACGTTGGGCTGGTGCAGAATGGCCTGATCGAGAAGTTCTCGCCGATCTACTTCGTTGCACTAGCAATGCTGGCCGCCGTGCAGGTGTTAGGTATTATTACGATGTTCCGGATTGATCGTCAGTTGCTCGCTCAGCCCGTCAAGTCACCGGCCGAAGCTGAAGGTGCGGCTTGAGATCGACTTTCAATTGGGGTGGAAACAATCCACCCCCGAATGAGGTTGTTCCCCCGAATAAACGAGATGGGTGTCAAGCGACGGCGTGGGGGCGAAAGTAACCCGCCCCCACCCGATATTATTTTCTTTTATAGTTGCACGCTGAACGCTGCCTGGATACCGGGGATCGCTGCGACCTGTTCCATCACGTGTGGTGGAGCAGGTTCATCAAGGGTCAACACCATTACTGCTCGCTCACGTGGGGCACGTCGTCCGACGTACATTCCCGAAATATTTACATCTGCCGCGCCGAGCAACTGGCCGACCTTACCGATCATGCCTGGTTGGTCGTGGTGATAGGTTATCAACAAAGACCCCTGCGGCACAAAATCGACGAAGTAACCGTCCATCTGGACAATATGCGGTTCACCACGCAAGACGGTGCCACTAAATGTACGGGTACGTTCACCGGTCTGAACATGTAACGTGATCAGGCCGGCGTAATTTTCAGCTTCGGGAGTCACTCGTTCGGTCATCCGAACGCCACGCTCACGAGCAATAATCGGTGCATTCACCGGAGTAATACGCTCAACACTGCTGGCCGCCAGCAAACCCTGTAACACAGCCAGCCGTACCGGTTGTGTATCCATGTCGGCCAGCTCACCGCCCAATTCAAGATCGTAACTACGTACCGGCTCTTGTACCAGTTGCATAACCAGTGTGCCGAGTAGACGACCCAGATTGAGGTAAGGCTGGAGAATATTCCATGCTTCAGGCGCAACAAAAGGTGCATTAACCGCGTAGCGTGGCGTGCCACCGCTAAGCGCGATCACGACGCCTTCGGCCATCTCGGTACCGGCGCTCAGTTGCGCTTCAGCGGTCGAAGCACCAATGTGGGGAACGGTTATAACCTTCGGATGGCCGAGCAGCGGACTATCCGCTGGAGGTGGTTCCTGAGCATACACATCGAGGGCAGCACCGGCAAGATGACCACTGTTTAGAGCCTCGACCAGCGCTGCTTCATCAACAATCCCTCCGCGACTGGCGTTGATCAGGTATGCACCACGTTTCATCTGCATGATCCGATGGTGATCGAACATATTGCGTGTACTTTCGATCAGCGGTACATGCAGTGAAATAACATCGCTGCGCTGAACTAACTCATCGAGCGTCACCAGCGCCACACCCAACTGTTCGGCCCGATCAAAAGAGACGACCGGATCATACGCCAGCACTTCCATTTCCATTGCCCGTGCTCGTCGTGCCACCTCTGATCCGATCCGGCCTAAACCAACCAGACCGAGCGTCTTGCCACGTACTTCCCAACCCACAAATTCGTTGCGCGCCCAGCGCCCACTCTGCACTGAGGCATGGGCCTGCGGAATGCGACGGGCCAGACACAGGAGCAAGCCAATCGTTAGCTCGGCAACGGCCACGTTATTCGAGGCCGGTGCATTGACAACGATAATGCCGCGCCGGGTGGCCGCTTCTACGTCAATATTATCGACGCCGGTACCGGCCCGCCCGATCACACGCAACCGCTCGCCAGCAGCGATGACTTCGGCGGTCACTTTGGTTGCCGAACGAACAACCAGCGCATCGTATTCACCGATCACCGACAACAGTGTCGGTTTGTCGAGATCAAGCCGGACATCAACCGTACCGGCCTGGCGTAGCACATCAAGGCCTTCAGCAGCGATCTTTTCGGTGACGAGAATGCGGTTCATACCTCCCTCTCAACATGTGGTTCAAGTGAACTGGCGAGACGTTGTTCAACCTGCTCGCAAATCGCGTGCAGGATGAGCGTGTGAACTTCCTGAATGCGTGCAGTGTTGTTACTCGGTACGATCAGAGCATGATCGGCCAGATTCCGGGCCATGCCACCATCTTTACCCAGTAAGGCAATGTTGATCATGCCTCTGGCCCGCGCCGTACTCAAGGCATTGATGATATTCGGCGACTGACCACTGGTGCTGAAAACAATCAGTACATCACCAGGCTTGCCCAGAGCGGCAAGTTGACGGGCAAAGATTTCCTCGTAACCAAAGTCGTTGGCAATGCATGTAAGTGCTCCGACATCAGCGTTGAGGCAAATAGCAGGCAGTGGACGCCGATTGTACCGGTAACGACCAACCAGTTCTTCCGCCAAATGCATGGCATCGGCCGCACTGCCACCATTTCCGGCGGTATACAGCGTGTGTCCGGCCAGCAGTGCCTCGGTGGTGCAGGCAGTGATCTGGTCGATTGCCGGCGCGAGTGTGGTACAGGCCTCTAGCACGGCAATTGCTTCAGCGAGTTGTTGTTGGAATCCCATAGGCGCTCCATCGTGATGATTACGCGCCTATTATACGCGCTGGCGTTACGTTGTATGTTGATAGAAAACAAACGCGAAGCCCTGGTGGGATGGGCTTCGCGGAAGAAGAGTTTATCCGGCCCAGATAACGCTATGACACCGGCAATGAACGATAGCTATGCGCCAGATCGTTGTAGGCGGCCAGCAGTGATCGATACGGCTCCAGCAGACTGTATTCCAACTTGATCGGCTTACCTTTTTCCTCGATTAGGTGTAAAACCTTTGCTACCTGTTTCAGCTCATCAATAAGCGAGGCCGCAAACTCGACTTCAGTTTTGCTTGCCATCGCCAAAACCAATTCTAACCGCCAACCTAAGTCGATCAGAACGGGGTAGGGCAGCATTTTGTGCAGTTCCTGCTCCAGGCGCTGTTGCTTATTACTACGAAGCATGTCAAACCACGATGGTTTTACCTCTAGCTGATTAATCGCCGTCTCCCACTCACGGCGCAGAATGGCACGTAGCTCGCGCAGTTCATAGCGCATCCGACGTAACTCCATCTGTTCGCGCTCGCCGATGGGCCGCATACAGAGTTCACGTGCAGCAACGAAGATTCGCTCATATTTGGCTAACTGATCGATCCGGCGCATAGCAACAAGCCAGTCTATTTTCTTGTCAATGTTCTTAATTCTCTTGACCAGATCGCCGGTCGAAATAAAATGGGCAACACTCACCACCAGTGTCACCAGCAATGTGGCAACCAGTCTCAGATCTTTACTGATCTGCCCCATTTCGACAATTTTGCCGGTTGAATCAACCAGTGCCGGAAGTCTCCCATTGCCCATTATTCTAAGTTGGCCTAGCTTAAGCAGGCGTTGGCCTTCAGGTGAAAAGGTGACGATATGGGGACGAGAGGCAACGTCAATGTTTACTGCTTGAATCAGAATGGTCGTCCCATCACCGATCCCTAAACTCCAAAGACGCCAGTTGAGATTGTCTTCCAGTGTGTCCTGGAAAGTGGGGAACGAAGCTGGCTGCTGAAGGAAATCGTCAAAGCTCATGTCGCTGAAAGGCCATTGAAACTTGTAACTGCGGCCCTTGCCTCGCGAGGAAAATGGGTAGAACCGGTTGCAAACCGGATCAGCGCACCAGTACAGACAGTTTGGCAAGCCGAGCCAAATGATGTTCTGGCAAAAGGCTGGCTCACAAGCTCCAAGATGCGGGCCAGAGGCCCGCGCTCCCAGCAAAGAGAACACTACACTATTACGATTGATACGCCTGTATTGCCAGACCAGCCGCGACGCTGGTAAACACATCTATCTCCTGCAATTTCTCGGCGCCGAACTTTTCGCTCAACATACGGATGAAGCGCGGAACGCGGGAACTACCACCGGTACGGAGCACGACATCGATTTGCTCGGGTCGCAAGCCGGCTGTTGCCAGCGCCCGATCGATACAACGTTCGACTGCCCGTACATCAGGGCCAATCAGTCGCTCGAAATCCCAACGTGGTATCTCATCGCGTACCGTCTGCTCACCCATGTCAAGGATGAAGGTGGCGCGATCAGCCTGAGATAACGCCACTTTAGTACGCTCGACCGCTTCATACATTGGTAAACCATAATTCTTACGAACCAGGGTGCGCAGAGCCTTCAGTTCGTGGGGACGATCACCAATCGCGACTGCTTCATCGATAATCGCCAGATATTTGGGCTGGGTTAGATCGATAATCGTCTGCCATTCGCTGAGATGCTCTAGGACATGGCTTGGGAACGGTAAACGACGCGGGCCGAGTGTAGCCCCCTCGCCGAAGTGCCGCAAGAGGCGGCCCATAACAATTCGACGGTCGAGCAGGTCGCCGCCTACCGGTACACCATCCGTTGCTAAAAACGATGGTCGCCCCCGCTCATCAAGCTCCATGATGGTAATGTCGAGCGTACCACCACCGAAATCGAATACCAGTACCCGTTGAGGTCGGCGATTGGTAGAGACATAGGAGAGTGCTGCCGCAGTAGGCTCTTCGAGAAAGCTAAATGATCGCAGACCGGCCAGCCGACACGCAGCCTGCATACGTTCAAACGCCAGCGCATCACTTGCCGGATCGGTCGCGTAGTGCACCGGTCGCCCTATCACCAGGTGGCTGATCGGGGCGCCGAGTTGCTGCTCGATCCGTTCAACGATCATACGCAAGACCAGCGCAATCAGCTCTTCCAGTGAGTAGTAGACACCGAAGACGTTAGTCTTCTGGAAACTACGGTCACGGAGGTGACTTTTCAATGACTGAAACAAGCGTCCTGGGACATTTGCATCTACCTTTACATACAGCGCCTGCGTTACCGTACCACTTTCGGCAAAGGTCAATTCAGCATCACCAATATACCGCCAGACATATTCAATCTCACGCCCGACGTTTCCCTCGGTGAAGCGATTGATTGCCTCACGTCCGATAAAAGGTACGCCCTCGCGGGTAATGAAGAGCGTCGAGCGGAGAATAGTCGGCTGAAGGTTTATCGGGTCAAGATTGATCAGATGCAAGCGATGACCATCGTACACCGCAGCACTCGAATTTGTGGTGCCGAAATCAAGCCCGACGCGCATTGTCATTCCTCCTCCTTGATTGTCGTGGCGAAGGAAGTAGTTGTCTCCATCATGCCTTCTTCTCCTGACGTAAGCGTGAAAGGGAACTGAAGGAGGTAAGGTAAGAACCGGCTACCGTTTGGTACACAGTTATACCTACCGGAGCAGGTTCAGACTAACACGACGGCCCTTGTTTCGCCACTTTCGTACTGACTTGAACCTTAAGCGTATGCGCTTTAGACGAATCTGTCAATCGGTCTTGAGATGGAATAGGGTTTTCAGAGTTGTCAGCATTGGCATCCATTTGCTACGGTTCAACAACGGTGTGGAGTGTCTAACAATGTGATCAGAAACTTGTGGTTTTGATCAGGCGCTCAACAGGGGCGTTGACTGGAGGGCAAGCAACGAAGCGCCGAATCAACAACCTGGTGTGGGGAACGGTGGCGGACACCGCCAGCATTTCTGCGACGAGACCCCCTCACCTTCCCCCCAGCCCCCTTCCTCTCCCACGCTGTGGGAGAGGAAGGGGGAGATGAGCCAGGGGCGATCTCACGAACCAGTTCCCCCCTCGCCCGCAGCGCGGGAGCGGGGCCGGGGGTGAGGGCAGCTCCCTCACCTTCCCCCCAGCCCCCTTCCTCGCCCACGCTGTGAGAGCGGAAGGGGGAGATGAGGCAGGGGCGATCTCACGAACCAGCTCCCCCCTCGCCTGCAGCGCGGGAGCGGGGCTGGGGGTGAGGGCAGTCACTGTCGGGCAGCAAACACGTTGCCCGGTGAGCTTCAAGCGGTTATGAATAACGTGCGCAGATGCATCCTGCTATAATAAAGAGGCCCGATCAATACAGCGAGGACATTGTGCACCAGCGGTTTTGGCTCTATTGTCTGTTGTTCCTCTGGTTGCTGACGCAGACTGCTTGTGTGAGGGTTACCCCCGCTCCTGCGCCAACAACCGGGCGTGTGGTACTCCGTTTGTGGCATGCGTGGCCAGCAGCCGAGGCTCGTGTTTTACAAACGCTGGTTGATCAGTTTAATCAGGCCTATCCTGAATGGCAGGTGGTACTCCAGAGCAGACCGGCCGTAAGTTTACCATCTGATGTGACGACTGCTGTTGGGGAAGGTGGCGGGCCGCACCTGGTACTTATTCAGAGCCATACACTCGGCGCATTGGCACAACATGGTGTCTTGCGTTCGCTCGATGATATGCTCTCTGGGAGCGAATTGAATAGTCTCTTGCCTACAGCAGTCGGCGCTGCCAGTATTTCGATTGACGGTCGATCAGTGTTGTTTGGCGTACCAATTACCTTTGACACCCTAGCACTCTACTACAATCGGGCAAATATTTTACAACCACCGTCCAGTATCGAAGAGCTGCTGTTAACAGCCAGGGCTTTGACCGATCGTGAGCGCGATCCACCGGTGTGGGGATTAGCCTACAACCTCTCGCTTGATCGGACGATCGGATATCTTTACGCCTTCGGTGGGCGGGTGTTTGATGAACAGGGAACAGTAGTACTCGGAAGCAGCGGACGTGAAGGCACTGAGCGCTGGTTAACCTGGTTGAGTCAGCTCTATCACGATGAGCAATTGTTGGCGACCCTTGATGGCGTGTTAGTTGATCGGGCATTACAGGCACGTGAAGCCATCATGACGATTGATTGGGCCCACGCCCAGGCTGAATATCGTGCGATCTGGAACGATCAGCTTGGTGTAACCCCACTCCCGGCGGTGAGTGATGAAGAGGGAGTGCCGCAACCGTATGTTCAGGCCGATGTCATTGCACTCAATGTGCGCCTGAACAATCCGGCTGAACAGACGGCTGCACAGGCGTTTATTCGCTTTATGATCAACGTGGATAGCCAGCGGGCATTATTAATGGCCGGTCGCCAGCCAACCCAGCTCGCGCTGTCGCTCAATGATACTGACCTGGTCGATAGTGTACAACTGGCTGCTGCCCGTGCATTTCGACTACAAGCCCAACGGGGGCTGCCTATGCCTGCTGACCGGATTGCCAACGAACTGGTTTGGCATACGCTGGCCGACATGCAACTCAGCGCAGTGCGTGGTTTACTAACCCCCGAACAGGCAGTCACCATGGCTGATGAAATCCTCCGCAGCCGAATAATGCCACCCTAACGGCAGGAGAACGGCCAAAGCATAACTTTAGTGCCTATCCGAATACCCGTCTCACGATGTAACGGATGCAACTCAGAAGCGCTGCACCCCGACCAAGCTGCTGCTGCAACATGAGATGTCGGATCGGCGCTCCGTGACCATCGTCGTGGATACCGGTAGGGGTGAGTCGGTACCTCACCCCTCCTCGTGAGTCGCATTGCATCCATCGTCGAGGTTCATCCGTCGTAATGGAACGAGGCTCTATATGGCATCGCCAGAATGGTTCGGGGAACGTTGGCGGGGAACTGGTACCCCCACCATCTCCCCTGCCCCCCTTCCGCTCTCACACGGGGCGAGGAAGGGGGTTGACAACTGCTGGAAATTTTATTATCATTTATTTCAGCCATGAAACTCCCGGATTGGGCTCGTCAGCAGGGGATCAGCTCTATCACTGCCTGGCGGTGGTTTCGGGCGGGGAAGCTCCCTGTCCCTGCCCGCCAATTGCCTCCTGGGACCATCCTCGTAGAAGCGCCTCGCTCAGAAGGCACCACGGTGCTCTACGCCCGCGTGTCCTCCGCTGACCAGCAAGCGGATCGGGAACGGCACGTTCACCGCCTTCAGGCCGTTGCTCACGAACAGGGGTGGACAGCGGTTACAGTGGTGACCGACATCGGCTCCGGGGTGAACGGACAACGAACGAACCTGCTCCGGATCCTGCGGGATCCCCAGGTGGTTCGGATGGTCATGGAGCATCGCGATCGGCTGGCCCGGTTCGGATGTGACGTGCTGGAAGCGGCTCTGGCCGCTTCGGGGCGACACGTTGTGGTCATAGAGGATGGGGAAGTGACAGACGACCTGGTGCACGACGTCCTGGACATCCGCACCTCGGCCTGCGGGCGTCGGTATGGGCGTCGGTCGGCCCGGCACCGAGCGAGGCAGGCGCTGGAGGCAATGCGATGCGGGTGATACAGGCGTTCCGCTTCGAGCTGGACCCCAGCCGGGAGGCCCGGATCGCCCTGGCGAAGCACGTGGGTGCCGCCCGCTTCGCCTACACCTGGGGCCTAGCTCGTTGTCTGGAGGCCAAAGAACGCGGCAAGCAGATCCCCTCAGCGGTGGACCTCCACAAGGACTGGAACACGTGGAAGCGAGCGAACGCCCCCTGGTGGGTGGAGGTGTCCAAATGCGCCCCTCAGGAGGCATTCCGGGATCTGGAGCGGGCCGTCCGCAACTGGCGGCAGGGCCGGGCCAACTTCCCCCGCGTCAAGCGCAAGAAGGCCCTGGCGGACAACAAGGCGAGGTTAACCGGCCATATCCGGGTCACGCCCCGGCACGTGCAGCTCCCTCGCATCGGCAAGGTCCGCACCAAGGAGCGGACGGATAAACCACTGGAGCTCCTTCAGTCCGGGAAGGCCCGCATCCTCTCGGCGACCATCTCCCGAGAGGCGGATCGCTGGTTCGTGAGCCTGACCTGTGAGGTGGAGCGCCCAGATCCCAAGCCCCGGCAGGTCCAGGGACCGGAGGATGTGGTGGGCATCGACGTGGGGCTGAAGGCTTTTGCCGTGCTGTCGGATGGAACGCGGATCGAGGCCCCGAAGCCTCTGGAGAAGGCCTTGCGGCTGTTGAAGCGCCGTTCGAAGCAGCTCTCGCGGAAGCAGAAGAAGACGGTAGGAGAGCGGGATCCGGAGACAGGAGAGGAGCGAAAGCGAACCGTTTTCTCCCGCAACTACGAGAAGGCCGTGTTGCGCCTGGCCCGGTTGCATCGCCGCATCCGCAACATTCGCCAGGACTTCCTGCACAAGGTCACCACCGAGCTGGCGAAAGCCAAGCCGGTTCTGGTGGTGGAGGACCTGAACGTGCGGGGCCTGGCGCGGAACGGGAGTCTCTCGCGGGCCATGCTGGATGTGGGATGGGGGGCCTTCCGGCGGATGCTGGAGTATAAGTACGCCTGGTATGGGGCCGTGCTCCTCATTGCGCCGCGGAACTTCCCGTCCACGAAGCGGTGCTCGCGCTGCGGCTGGGTCGGTCCTGCGCTCCCCCTTTCCCAGAGGGTGTTTCACTGTGAGGCGTGCGGGTTGGAGGTGGATCGGGATCTCAATGCGGCGTGCAACCTGAGCGCATACGGGCTGACCCACCTGACGGGTCCTACCGGGAGTTCCCCGGGAAGTGACGCCTGTGGAGATCCCTCTGGCGGCGGAACGGCCCGCGAGGGTCGGTCTACGAGCTATGGGTCGATGAAGCAGGAAGCAGCCCGTCATGAGTTTCACCTTTCGGGCGGCAGAACGGTGAAATAAATGACGATGCGCGGCAGAACGGGATCCTCATGAAATAGTTGCATGGGTATGCGGTACGTGCCCAATGAGACATCGAGGTTTTTGATCAGGCTTTTAGCAGCGTGGGTTTCGTTCCGCGCCGCTATTCTCAGCTTTCAAAACATTACAATGTTCGCCGCCAAGGCTTTTCAGAGCTTTCAGCTTTAGCGTGTATGCAATGACTCAAAGGTCCTACGGGGCGATGCCGACAAACATCAGACACCTGCTGACAGCGATAGCCACCGTGTGGGGTTTCACTGGGAACGCAGACTCTAGGTCGCACTGTGCAGGACAGGGCCGGAACTCTATGATTGACGAGGTAACAGAACGCACCTGCCGACAGAGTTGACCAACTGACCAAAACCTCTTACAATAATCACAAAGCTCAGACATAGGTGAACGGTTAAAGTGCAAAAAAGTTGGCGAACCTAGTTGCCGTTCGTGAGAAGATGTAGTAGAATAAGCGACGTGTAGGCCGTCGAGATGTTAGTTCTGCACTAATTGGTAATTGGTGTTAAGGCCCACACTATTTCGTTCTTGTCCCGAACTGGCTGACGGCCTCTAAGGAGGATATGAATGGCAAGCAGAACCGAAGAGATGGTGCGGCATCTGAAGGCCCTATCGATGAACACACCCGATATTGAGGCCTCCGCCGTAGTTAGCGTCGACGGCCTCATCATGGCTTCGGCGCTGCCGGCAGATGTCGAAGAAGATCGGGTTTCGGCAATGAGCGCGGCTATGCTTTCGCTTGGTGAGCGTATCGCCAGCGAGTTGAAGCGCGGGCAACTTGATCAGGTCTTTGTGCGAGGAGAAGACGGTTACGTTATCCTGATGGCTATCGGTGAAGAAGCGGTATTGACAGCGCTGGCACAGAGTCGGGCCAAGCTGGGTCTGGTCTTCCTCGATATGCGGCGCACGGCGAACGAGCTGCTCAATCTCGTGTAGCCATTGCTCGCTCAGCCAGACCGGGAATGATGTTCAAGCAGCCCGCAACCAGGCGGGCTGTTTGTGTCTTGATCCATACTACGATGTTGTATCGTAGCAGGACAAGTCTGGCAAGTGGCTGAGTACAGAGGGGTCGCCAGGTTGGTAGTCCCTCTGTTTTTGCACTCGATTGACAGAAACATCGACCGGCAGAGGAGGGAGAGATGGGAGCGGAACGAGAGAAGCAGTGAGATCAGAGCGGCAAGTTCCTAACTTCTTCGCAGAGTGTGAAGAGGTGATCTTACCGTTCCAGTTGTCATGCCAGCCCCCTTTTCTTGTCGATCATGCCTTTCACCGCATTCAGGAGCGGGTTCTCTCGCAAGCGGTAGGGTTCGGGGGCGATAGTGTACTGAGGCGTCAAACAATAGGTTCCAGCCACACATTGCGGCTCATCAGATCACGCTCCCAGATGCCCACACGGATTACTTATTCCAATGCTAGCAAACGTATCGCTGCCCAAATCTGCTGAGCGATCCTAACCTGGCAATGGAATGAGCAAGTGTCCTGTTTATTCTGGTTCTAGTGGTTCGATATCGACAATGTGGGCATCGAAGATGTTGAGTGCGGCCCGCACGAACTCATCTTTGCGCGCTTCACGGATTTTACTGCGTAGATCAGTTGGTTCTACCGACTTTTCTTCTATCGTACAACGCACGGCATATGGTTTACCCAAACGACGACGCAAGACCTCCTCGATGATCGAGCGGTTCTTTGGTTCTTCCAGGCGCTGTTTGTGAAAGGAGGAGGTCACTAACAATACGATCGTGTTTCCCTCAACATCGTAAGGGCGGGCGCTATTCAAGAGCGCCTGAACCGTCGGACTTCTCGGGCGAACATCACGTTTGATCTCTTCCCAAGTAGCCTCGACTTGCTCGAGCACTGACATATCTGCATCAGCAGCACGAGCGACGGTAGGATCGGCTGGTGATCGGGCCTGTCGGCTTGCTGCCCAGGCGGCGGGGAGCGGTGGTGGTGGATCGGCAGCAAGCGGCACTGCCGAGAGTGACGTACTTTCTGCTGGTGGTACAGCCGACTCAAGCGATGGTGAATCTGCTAATGAAGAGACCGATCCATGTGGTGGTTCAAGATTTTCTGGCGGCAATGTAGATTTCGCCGGTGAATGCACTTCTGGAGTTGACGCCGCAGAGACTGCTATTCCGGCTTCGCGAGTTACCGGCGGGCGTACCGGTTGCGGGTTTGCCCGGGTGACGAATGAAGGCGGTACTGTTGATTGAGCAGCGGGTACGGGGGTAAGCAGTGCTTCAACCACAGCAACCTCGAGCGGCAACTGACCGTAGGGCGTTGTTCGCAACTGAGCATCGAGCTGACTGAACAGTTTCATCCAATGAACCAATGTCGCCATATCGGCCTGGGCCGCCCACCGGCTCAGTTGCGCGACCTCGTCATCACCCACATCGAGGAGCGTGCGATCGTTTGTGGCCTTCAACAACATCACTGCCCGCAGTCGCTCCACCAGATCACGGGTAAACTGACGCACGTCGGCCCCCTGCTGTACCACGGCATAGACTGCCCGTAACGCGGCCGTCACGTCGGCGCTGAGGAGTGCAGTGATCAGGGCATCAATTTCAGCCGCCGCCGTCATACCGAGCAGGCTTTGCACCTGTTGCAATGTGATCGGGCCTTCGACAAACGACGCCAGTTGCTCGAGAATACCGAGCGCATCACGCATACTACCGGTGGCAGCGCGAGCAATTGCCTCTGGAACACCTTCGGCAAGAGTGATACCTTCGGCGGCAGCGATCCGGCGGAGATGTGCCGCCATTGCCGCAACACTATGTCGGACAAAGGTGAAGCGCTGGCAACGCGACAAGATGGTTGCCGGTACTTTGTGAACCTCTGTGGTTGCCAGAATAAAGAGCGCGTGATCGGGCGGTTCTTCCAGTGTCTTGAGCAGCGCATTGAATGCCGCCGTCGAGAGCATATGGGTCTCATCAATGATGTAGACCTTCATTCGCGCCACGCTCGGACGAAACTGCACGCGCTCGATAATCTCGCGGGCATCTTCAACACTGGTGTGCGAGGCGGCATCCATCTCGATCACATCAACAGCCCGACCCTCAGCAATCGCAACACATAATTCACAGACACCACACGGGCGAGCTGCCCGATCAGGATGGAGACAATTCACCGCTTTGGCCAACAGACGGGCCATTGTCGTCTTACCGACACCACGCGGACCGGTGAACAGATATGCGTGACCAACCCGGTCTTCAGCAATCGCGTTACGCAGCGTTTGCACCACGTGCTCTTGCCCGACCAGCTCGGCAAAGGTCTGTGAACGCCATTTCCGGTAGAGAGATTGAGCTGCCATCACCGATTCCAGGTATCGATTTGCACCGCAAATGATATTATACCAGAGTAAGACGTTCCTCATCGGCGCGGACAATGGTATAATCCACACAGGTATCATCGTCTGCTCTTAAGGACATCACTATGCTCACCTACGAGCAACTGATTTCACTGCTCATTGAAGCTCTCGAACAGCAGCAGATCAACATTGTGCACACGCAAGAATTGGTCGATGTACACACAATGGGGCGAAGTCTGTATGTCACTTGTCTAGCCCCAAACGTTGACAAACACGGTAACTGGACACAGCCACCCTTACGGGCGGTCATCAGTTTGCAATGGCCGGCTGAGCTGACCGTTGTTTCACTCCACGGGACACCAATGATCGATATGCTCAATCAGCTCATTACCCGTCGTCAGGAACTACAGCGCGAATACCTGTTTGGGTTTGAGCTAACCTACTATTTACCGTTAAGTCAGGCCGAGCAAGCAGCAGCCGAACCATTGTTTCAGACCGAAAAGGTTATTGATCTGTTTGCCGATCAATTCGACATAGATAACAACCTGGCTATTCATGCTGTGATGCGTTATGGTGTTGATCAGGAGCCGATGCTAACCCAATTAACCGTCACGCGCCAATTCCCAATCCTTCGCTTAGAACTCGATCTGGTTGAAGAAGCGACAACTGCGATAGCCGATGAGCTGCACGAGATGCTACCGCGGCTCTACACCGCCTTCCCTGCCGACCCAGACGAGCCAGGGCTTGATCCGCAGCTCTATTTACGTCCACCCATTGCCTGATGCCATTTTCATCTCTTGCACTCCAGGCATTGCTACAACCTGGCGTGAGCGAGCGCTGGCATGCCATACAACGGCTGTTGCATCCAGAGATGCTGGCACTGGCCCAGCAGGCAGCCGAACGGGCGGCCCTGCTTTTACCACGACAATGGCCGCTCTACGAATTGAGTTTTAAGTCACGACGGGCAATTGACCGTGGGAGTGGTCGTCGCGATCCGATTGCAGACTACTGGTTTGCCTTCGATCGGCCACCACGTGGCGCTGGTGTTATGGTTACCGTGAGTGGCCTTGAACGCACTCTTGCGGTTGGACTGCAACTGTGGGGGGTACGCCGTCCACAACTAGCTCACCTCTGGCGTACCGCACGACCGGTATGGGAAGCGTTGATTGATCGGATTGAGCGTGAAGGTCAGGCCCGTTTTGCCGGTCGGCGGTTGCCGGTACCAGGAATGCGCTGGATCGACCACTATCTCAGTCGTCGTGCGCAGTACCTTTGGGCCGGTTTTGTGTACTCTTGGGATCGTCTGCCGTCGGCAGAGCAGGTGATCGAAGATATTTGTACCCTTCTCCCGCTAAATGAGGCGCTCATGGAGCAGGCCGAAATCGATCTGGTGCCTTCCCATACGTTACGCGAAACGCCAGAACGCTACGTTACCGGCGCGCCATCGGTCGCTCAGATCGCAACGATCGTTCGTCGGCGTGGTATGGTCATTGACGACCATATCTTGCAATCTTTTCATCTCGCCGTTCAGGTGCGGCCACTGGTCATCCTGGCGGGGCCGAGTGGCAGTGGTAAGACCTGGTTGACCCGCCTCTACGCCGACGCCTTAGCAGGAGTTGATGAAGGTCAGCCCAACCCGTTCTACCTCCTAGTAGCAGTTCAACCTGACTGGCACAGTGCCCGCGATCTGCTTGGTTATTACAACACCCTGACCGGGCTATACCAACCAACGCCATTTTTGCGTCATGTGTTGAAGGCAGCGGCTGATCCCAATCAGACCTATATTGTCTGTCTCGACGAGATGAATCTGGCGCGACCAGAATATTATCTGGCACCGATACTATCGGCGATGGAGACGGCCGAGGGATTGATCGATCTGGGTACACCACTCACCGAAACACCACTGGCTGGCGGCGGAATCGTGCATAATCCGTTGCGGTTACCGATCAATTTGCGTCTAATCGGCACTGTTAACGTCGACGAAAGTACCTTCACACTGAGCGATAAAGTTCTCGACCGGGCTAATCTGATTGAGCTAGGTTCGGTTGACGTACAGGCACTGCGTGTAATGTACCAGATCGAAGATGAGCAGATATGGAACATTTTGAGCGAGGTACAGACTCTCTTTCGCGAAGCAGGGCGACCAGCGGGTTACCGGGCATTGCGCGAGACACTCGTGTTCATAACGCAAGCAAGTGACATGACAACTCTGGAGGCACTCGATCTTCAGCTCTTGCAACGTTTCTTACCGCGTCTGCGCGGCGATGATACACCGCGGTTTCGTCACGCCCTCAGCAGATTACAAACCCTTTGTGTTGGGAAACTACCTCGCAGCGCGACTCGCCTTGCGCAAATGATTGCCCGACTCGACCGGGAAGGGTACACCGACTTTTATGGGTATTAGACAGCACCCGTGACCTTTTCAGCAATTTCAGCGTCGGGTCTCCTTCGATCCTGGGTGGGTGGGCCACTCGTTCGCGTGATGCAGAACGCGGCGAATCCCTCGCCTTCTTCCCAATCCCCTTCCTCTCGTCCTGGCGGAGAGGAAGGGGAAACGTAAGACGAGTTTGGTTCCCAGCACACCACTTCGGTGGCAGACATCATCAGCGAGCCAACCGGATCGTCATCGAGAGGGCCGTCAGAACGAGAAGCTGCACGCCTTCGCACGCACTGCAAGCGGGTTGGGAAGTCAGCTTCTCATTCATTCCTGCCTCTTTTTCCTGGTTTCTCTGTGCTATCCGAGAAGGGAAAGCACTGTACCATCCCGATTATTTAGGTACGTGCTTACGCCACTCGTGCCGCTGCCAGGCAGCGCACGGCGTGCGGAACATTCCCCACCAATTGCCACGAGCGACCACGGTCATCGCTACGCCAGATCTGGCCGGTATCGGTTCCGAGCCAAACAACGTCAATATGGTAACTACTTGGAGCAAATGCACTCAACCGACCATCCCAGCTTACCGACACCTGTTGCCAGTTTTTTCCACCATCATCACTCCGCAGCAGACGTGTTCCATCAGCATTCGCGGCTAAAAGCACCTCTTGCTTCCCAGAGAGCACGGCTAACAGTGAGCAATCGGCCAGGGGAGGTTCAGTCTGACGCCAGACACCCATCCCCTGAACTGTGGCGACAGGAATTTGATTACTATTCAGGAAATTAAAGAGTAAGCGATCTTCAGCATCGGCTTCACGCCACTGCCGCCCCCCATCATCACTCCGCCAAAAGGCCTGCTTCGTGGCGGCAACCAGACTCAGCGAGTCGGCTGCGACCAGACCAATGATTTGCTCACCAGGAAGGGAAACATCAGGCAACAACCGCCAGCGTCCTACGCCACCCGGATCACTAAACACATAAAGGCCATTATCGGTACCAACGTAAAGCACTCCTGCTTTTGCCATATTGTCTGGTTTACCGAACCCGTTTTACAACAGGCCCGGAAGGCCGCCTTTCTTCGGCCACCATAAACACGTTACACCAACATCTTATGCCATATTTGCTCATTTGACGAACCAGATAGCGTCTCTATGATTGAGTGTTACGCAATCGGATACTCTGAGAGCCTGATCAAACCCGGCTTTCTCATTGGGCACGTACCGTACCTGTGCGACCATTGCGTGAGGTCCCCCCTCCTCGCCTCGTGCGGAAGAGAAAAGGGTCTGGGGGGAAGGTGAGGATACCAGTTGCCCGCCAACATTTCTCTCACCATTCTGACGATGCTATAGTCGAGCCTCATCAAAAGCCCAGGTTTTTGATCATACTCTGCGTACCAAACGAACCATTCTTCCGTATTGTACTGCCTGTGCCCCTTTCTCTCACAGCAATTCCCGACCTGCACACCGTTTTCCCAAAAGCGCGGGCCGCTGACTTGAGTCGAGCAGTTGGTAATAGAAAGGGATTGACTGACGTAGCACTTCCGCAAGGAAGGGATCATAGAGTGGAACCCGTCGCTACTGCGCGGTGGCAAGAAAAAAAGATGGGAGAGAGCCTACCTTACCCATGCGCAGCTCTGATAGAAGAGGAAGGACGCAGGGGAAAGCGAGGGCGCCAGACACACCTTGCAGCACCGGCACCGACACCATTGCTACTTACCGCATTGGCTTATCATCTAGCATTGGTTATAGGAGTGTGCTATGATAAACAAAGTAATCCCGGTAAGAGCACATCCCCGTTTGATGACTCCTCCAGATGTTCGCACATGACAACTCATGGCGGGATAAAGCTATGTCGCTTGCATCGATCCGGTATTTCTGGCGTAGTGCCGATCCAATCCCCAGTGCTATTCGGTTAGCTATCTGGTATGTTCTGATCGCTGGGGGCTGGATCATCGTTTCTGATCGCCTGTTACGTGTGATTGCGACTAACGCCGAAGACCTGACAAACTGGCAGACGCTTAAGGGATGGGTTTTCGTTGCCATTATGGCGATCTGGCTAGGCATTGAGCGCTGGCGAACGCTCACGCATAATCAGATGATCAACGACAAACTCCGCGCCACAAATGCGGAACTCCAGGAACTTAATGCCTCGCTCGAACGGCGCATTGCTGAACACATAGCACCCTTGCAGACAGCCAATCAAGAGTTGAGTGAACTTAACCAGGAACTCGAAACATTCACCTCTATCGTCTCACACGACTTGAAAGCTCCGCTACGAGTGATTGATGGATACAGTCAACTATTATTCCGTTTTCACGCCAGCCATCTCGATGAAGATGGCCGCCAGTGCATACAGAATATTCGAGCTGCGATCAAGCAGATGAATCAGTTAATTGACGATCTGCTGACATACACCCACATCGAGCGTAAACCACTTCACTACACCATTATTGACCTGGACAGCATCATTCAGGAGATTCTCGATTTCTATACCGATCAGATTACGGATCGTGGCGTTATTGTCGAGCGTGAGCTGCGCTGCTCACGGCTGCGCGGCGATGCAACTGGCTTAGCCATCGCGCTTCGCAATCTGATCGACAACGCGCTCAAGTTCAGCTTGCACGTTCCTCAACCACGACTTACGATTGGCAGTGATATTCAGCATAACGCAGTACGATTGTGGGTAAAAGACAACGGCATCGGATTTGACATGCGCGATCATGATCGCATTTTTACGATTTTTCAGCGTTTACATCCACAGGAAGCCTACCCTGGTACGGGCATTGGGCTGGCAATTGTCCGTAAAGCGATAGAGCGCATGGGTGGGAAAGTATGGGCTGAAAGTGGCCCCGGTGTTGGAGCAACCTTTTACCTGGAGATACCACATGCCGTCGTATCCACTTCGTCTGCTGCTGATTGAAGATAATCCCTTTGACGCCGATCTCTTTCGGCGTACAATGCACCAGTTCAATCCTGCAACAACGATCACCCATATCTCTTCGTATCGCGCAGCCTACGAACATGTGCAGGGATTATCGCCTGTCAATGTTCCTTACGAAGGGGTCGTTCTTGACCTGCACCTGCGTGACGGTGATGGGCTTGATCTGCTGGCCCTGATCCGGTCGCAAAACCTACCGCTTGCGGTTGTTATTTTGACCGGTGGCGGAGGTGATCACATGGTTGTTAGTGCCCTCAAGGCCGGCGCCGACGATTATGTAATCAAACGTGATGACTACCTTGACCGTATCGGTGCAATTATTGAACAGGCATGCCTACGTTTCCATTCGCAACAGGCGCGACGGAGTACGGCTATTCAGGTAACGGTAATTGAATTTTCACCGACCGATACTGAAACAACTATTCAATACCTGCAACGCACGGCACCCCATATCCACTGTAGGCATATCCGTGGCTGGAACGCGCTTCGCCACGAACTTGATCGCGGTCACCAGGTTGGTGATGTTGTGCTGATTGATTGCACCCAACCTACGCTAGCAATGCTCGATCTGGTCAAGGAACTACTCCAGTTTCGCCAACTCAGTCAGCCGATCATTGTGATGGCTCAGCCCGGCAATGAAGAGTTTCCACTTCAAGCGCTGCGGCTGGGGGTAGCCGATTATATCATCAAACGTGAAGGGTTCCTCGGACAACTGGCAATTGCCATAGAAAATGCGCACTACCGTACTCAACTCTATCAGCAACACCGCCGTCTCCAGTTGCAGGCGCAAGCTCTCAACGATGCCGCAAATACAATAGTCATTACCGATCGGGACGGTATTATCGAGTGGGCGAATCCTGCGTTCACCACACTTACTGGTTATGAGGTTAGCGAAGTGATCGGCCGTTCGACGCGGATTTTGCGCTCTGGCAAGCATGATCGAGCATTTTATGCTGAACTCTGGGATCAGATTTTGTCGGGCAAACCATGGCGAGGGCGGATCATCAATCGGCGGAAAGATGGCAGCCTCTACCACGAAGAGATGACAATTACGCCCGTTGCTGATGAGTATGGACAGATTTATCGTTTCATTGCTATTAAACAAGATATTTCCGAACAGGTTGCCCGTGAACAGCGACGGGCAATTATCGCTGCCATCGGTGCGGCACTGCGTCCGGCACAGTTGTGGTCAGAACTCACGCCAATTTTGCTTGGGCAGGTACGTGAGGTCATGCAGGCTGAAAGTATTGCGCTGTTGCGGCTGGTAGAATCGATGCTCCACATCGAACTGGCGCTCAACTGTCTGGCCGGTCTCGAACAGCAGCCCGCTTTACTGGCGACAATAACCGAACGGCTCAGTCGCGCCGACGGGCCGATAGAACTTACTGATGTATTTGAAACAGCGACAAAGATTGTTATCGGTGTTTCTCTGAACGCTGCCAACCGTCAGATTGGTGCGCTCCTCTTTACGCGATCAACGCCGCTGAGCGAATTTGAGACAAAACTGCTTAGCGACATTGCCGAACTAGCGGCAAATGCCCTGCATCGTACCGATCTGTTCGAGCAGCTTCGTGCGGCTAACGCCGAGTTGCGTGCGGCTTACGACGAGACAATTGAAGGCTGGTCGCGTGCGCTTGACCTGCGTGACCGTGAGACAGAAGGACATTCGCGGCGCGTAACCGAGTTGACGATACGCATCGCAGCCCGTATGGGCTTTAGCGAAGAAGAACTGGTGCATATCCGTCGTGGTGCTCTGCTGCACGATATTGGCAAAATGGGGATTCCCGATGCGATCCTGCTCAAACCCGGCCCGCTCGACGAGAAAGAATGGGCGATTATGCGCACGCATCCTACGCTGGCAGTCGAACTTTTACGTCCGATTGCATTCCTGGCTCCCGCCCTCGACATTCCGTGGTGTCACCATGAAAAGTGGGATGGCACAGGCTACCCGCGCGGTCTGCGCGGTGAGGAAATCCCGCTACCCGCCCGTATCTTCGCAGTGGTCGATGTCTACGATGCCTTAACGAGTGATCGTCCCTATCGGGCAGCCTGGTCACAGGAACGGGCACTTGCTTACATTCGCGAACAAGTCGGGCGCCATTTCGATCCACGAGTGGTCGAGGTATTTGAACAGGTCATCACCGAAATCGGCAGCAATGCTATAATGAAGTGAATATCTATCGCTGGCCCTTGCGGGCAAGCGCTTGTCGTGTTTCGTACCAGGCAGCCTTACTGCCTGTCGTGAGGTGTTGATATGCTGAATTTTCTCCGGCGTCTGCTCGGCGACAGCAACGAAAAGGAGCTGCGCCGGTTGCAACCAATTATTGATGAGATCAATCGGCTCGCGCCAGCATTTGCGGCACTCAGCGATGCTGAATTGCGCGCCAAGACTGATGAGTTTCGCAAACGTCTGGCCGATGGTGAGACGCTTGATGATATTTTGCCTGAAGCGTTTGCAACCGTGCGCGAGGCAGCCGCACGCACGATTGGGCTACGCCACTATGATGTGCAATTGATCGGTGGAATTGTCTTGCATCAGGGCAAGATCGCCGAGATGAAGACCGGTGAAGGTAAAACACTGGTTGCCACCCTTCCACTGTACCTCAATGCGCTGGAAGGGAAAGGGGCCCATCTGGTGACAGTAAACGATTACCTGGCTAAAGTTGGCGCAGGCTGGATGGGGCCAATCTACCACTTTCTCGGTCTCTCGGTGGGGTTTATTGCCCACAATCAGAGTGCACTGTACGATCCTGATTACATTGACCCCAATGCCAATCCCGAAGATCAGCGTCTCGTCCACTGGCGGCCCTGCACGCGCCGCGAAGCTTACCTGGCCGACATCACCTACGGTACCAACAACGAGTTCGGCTTCGATTATCTGCGCGACAATATGGCCTACGAGAAGTCGCAGCTCGTGCAGCGCGAATTGCATTACGCCATTGTCGATGAAGTAGATAACATCTTGATCGACGAAGCACGTACACCGTTGATTATCTCTGGCCCGGCCCAGAAATCTTCGGATCTGTACCGCCAGATGGCCCAACTCGTGCGCCAGTTGCGTCGTTCTTCGGTATCGGCTAAACAGGTGAAAGAAGAGGGTTTGGAGCCGGACGGCGACTTTTTCATTGACGAACGGACGAAGAGCATCTACCTGAGTGAAAAGGGGATCGAGAAGCTCGAACGGCTACTCCGTATTCCAGCAGGTGAAAGTCTGTTCGACCCTGAACACTACGAAAAGATGCACTATATCGAGAATGCGCTCAAAGCGCAATTTATCTACCAGCGTGATCGCGATTACATGGTTACCCCAAACGGTGAAGTGGTGATCATTGACGAATTCACCGGGCGGGCAATGCCAGGACGACGCTGGAGTGATGGCCTCCATCAGGCAATCGAGGCCAAAGAAGGGGTGCCTATTAAGAACGAAAATGTCACGCTGGCCACCATTACCTTCCAAAACTATTTTCGTATGTACAAAAAGCTGGCCGGTATGACCGGTACCGCTTATACTGAGCGCGAGGAGTTTGCCAAGATTTACAATCTTGAGGTTGTGGTCATCCCGACTCACAAGCCAATGATTCGCGAAGACCTGCCCGATCAGATTTACGCAACCGAAGAAGCGAAGTTCAAAGCGGTGTTGCGTGAAGTGCAAGAAATGCACGAGCTTGGGCGTCCGGTTCTCATCGGTACCACGTCAGTTGAGACATCCGAGCGCCTCAGTGCGATGTTGAAACAGGCCGGCATCCCGCATAACGTGCTCAATGCCAAGCACCATGAACGCGAAGCTGCCATCATAGCCCAGGCTGGCCGAAAGGGTGCCGTCACCGTCGCGACCAATATGGCCGGGCGTGGTACAGACATCTTGCTCGGTGGGAATCCTGATGGCCTGCTTGAAGAGTTTCTGCGCAAAGAAGGTCTTACCCCTGAAACTGCTACGCCGGAACAGAAGCGGGCAGCCTGGGAGAAAGCCCGCGCTCAGACTGAAGCGGAAGGTGAAGAGGTGCGTCGGCTCGGTGGTCTGCACGTCATCGGCACCGAACGACACGAAGCCCGCCGGATCGATAACCAGTTGCGCGGTCGTGCTGGTCGGCAAGGTGATCCCGGTTCGTCACGCTTCTTCCTCTCGCTCGAAGACGAACTGCTACGTCGTTTCGGACCAGTGGATCGGATTAAGCGTTTGATGGAACGCTTCGTCGACTCCGACATTCCCCTGCAAGCTGGTCTGCTCGACCGCACCATCGAGAGCGCACAAACCCGCGTTGAGGGGTATAACTTCGATGTGCGCAAGCACACCGTCGAATTCGACGATGTGATGAATAAGCAGCGGCAGATCATCTACGCTGACCGCAGGGCGATTCTCGATGAAGTGGACATGCGTGAGCGTGTGCTTGATCTGATCGCTGAAGAGATCCAACAGCGCATCGATGAACACCTGGTAGAAGGCTTTGACGACGAAGACCTGACCAATCTGCTACGTGATTACCGACGTATTAATCCAACATTACCACCCTCGGTCACGGCTGAAACGCTAAAAGGAAAAACGAAAGAGGAGATCGAGCAGTACCTGCTTGATCATCTTGAGACAACGTATGCCGAGCGCGAGAAGGCAGTTACCCCCGACGTGATGCGTACTATTGAACGACGGGTCATGCTTGGCGCGATTGATCGACAGTGGATTGATTATCTGACAGCAATGGATGAGCTGCGGCAAAATATTTTGCTGCAAGCATACGCACAACGTGATCCGCTGGTTGAATTCAAGCGTGAATCGTTCCGTATGTTTGAGGAGCTAAAGCAAAATATTGCCCGCGATATTGTTTATAATATCATTCCGGCCACATTCCAATACGAGGCGTATCTGCGCCAGATCGCCGAAGAGCAGGCACGCCGCCTGGCAACTGCCCGCACAAGCGATAATGGTAGCACCGACACATCGCGTAAGCCACAGCGACGGACGACACCTCAGATTGGTCGTAATGATCCGTGTCCATGCGGTAGTGGCAAGAAGTTCAAACATTGCCATCTCGGACGTGAGCACGAGCTGGCGACTCTGATGAACGCAGAACCAGCAGGCAGACCGGCACCAGCAGCCCAGTCTACTCGCTCAACAGTCGCCGAAGAAGCAACCAGGATTCGGGCTGCCATCGAGAGTGGGCAACTCCCATCCACTACCACACCACCACGTGGCCGGCAACCGTCGGCAGTGCCACGCGGTAAAAAGCGATGACTTCGGATGGAAGCCATCAGTGCCGAAGGGGCGGGTTGTGTACCCGCCCCTGATCATACCCTGTACCTTCCCGACAGTTTCGCCAAATTACATCGCGAAGAAAGACAGATAAAAGATCAAGAAGAAGATAAACGACACCGTATTGGCCAGGAGTGCCGCCAAATAGCAAGCCGAGGCTTTCCGTTTGCGAATCAGCATAAACACGAACCCCTCAACCAGTACAGCTAGCGCAAACGCTGCCACGATCACGACCAGGGGGTTCTCTAGGGACAGTATTAACTGACTGAGCAATCCAATGACGACCGATGAAACTGTACTGGCAATCGCTGCATCCCCCAAGGCTCTGAACAGCGGTTGCCACTTGATCTGCACCAGCGTCAGCCATTCCAACAGCAGCATCAAGATCAGCAGACCAACACCTATCGGGCTAAGTAGAAGTTCAGTGAAGGGAAACATTGATTCAACCTTTAGACAATACGCCGTACTGACCGTAGACCGACATTATAGTGGATCATTGTGATAACTTGTTAAACGCCGGGCCAGGCTACCGGCCAAGTTCAGCGCTGCCGCGAAGGTTCGATCACGGCTCAGGAGCCGTAACTCGCTACTCAGGAGATCGGTTAGCGTCACAGGATCAACTTTTACCATTCGTTCAATCGGGGGAGTATCGGCAACAGTTGCCCGTGTGCGGGCATGCCCTGCATCGTCGGTCTGCGCAACCACAAACTCAGCCCGCTGATTATCGATGGCCCGTAGCACAACGCTCGCCAGACCTGCTCTGGCCGGAGATAACGATGGTCGTATTTCCACACTCACCAGCCGAATAGCTGCCGGCCCAACGCCGACCGCAGGCCGACGCAGGTACAACCGAATTGTCTCACCTTCGATACCAACGGCCTCTTCCAGCGGTGCCCATTTCAGACAACTGGCCAGCCAGCCGACAAAGAGGAGAGCAGCAACCGGATTCACTACTGTACCGGCAGCATATTCGATCACAATCTCATCGATCCGATGCAAGTGCGGTAAAAAGGTACGGCTGTCGAAGAACTGGGCCACCAACTCACGCCAGGGGGTCAGACGAGTCCACCCCAGATCGCTCACTGCTGGCGCACCCTTTGCCTTTTGCTCAAAGGTTGCCAGCTCAGCCAGTTCTGTCAGTGGTTCGGTAAACGTCGTTGAATCGACAATGACTCGATCACACAACCGATACAGGCGTTGTACCAATGGTTGGGCGAACGGTTGAGGACCGGGCGCCCATAGGACAACCGGCAGATCAGGAACCAACAACGGCAATACCAGTCCGGCCAGTTGCCCGGCTGGCGTCCCTCGCGCACTGATCGTAATTTGTTCACCACACACCTGGGTACGGCCAGCATTGGTAAGCGTACAGAGCGCTTGCACCTGCGCTTGCACTTCGACAGTTGTACCAGGACGGTCGATCACTATCACCGTGCGATTGGGATGCTGTGCAGTCAACCCTGGGGCAACTGAGAGAATCTGTTCTGCCCAGGCATCGTCTGGCGCCCGTGCTATCAGGTTCAGGGTCAAAGCTCGGATAACTGCCTGACCACCAGCGTTGGGATGGATGGCCTGTTCTTGCCACATCTGACGTAATTCGCGCTCGATGGCACCAATATCGATTGCCGTCTGGCTCATATCTACTCCACCATTTCATAATCGCCGCCAGGATCGACCATCACGAGCGATAAACTCATCAGCCTCTACAGGCCCCCAACTTCCGGCTTCATAGTTTGGAAACGGCAGTGGTGGACCTTCGGCCCATGCCCGCAAGATTGGCGTCAACAATGTCCAACTAGCTTCAACCTCATCACGACGAGTAAAGAGGGTGCCATCACCGAGCATGCAATCGAGCAAGAGACGTTCGTATGCTTCCGGTGAAGTGACCCCAAACGATGCTCCATACCGAAAATCCATTGTGACAGGGCGAATCTGCGGTTGACCGGGTACTTTCGAGCTAAACTTGAGCGAAATCCCTTCATCGGGTTGTATCTTCATTGCCAGAACGTTCGGCTCAAGGTCGTTCAGTGGTGTATCGGCGAAAATCATCGTCGGGGCAGCCTTAAATTGGATGGCAATTTCGCTAACCCGCCGTGGTAAGCGCTTCCCGCTGCGTAAGTAGAACGGTACCCCAGCCCAACGCCAGTTGTCGATGAAGAGTTTCAACGCCACATAGGTTTCGGTCTGCGACGTCGGTGACACACCCTTTTCTTCGCGATAACCGCGCACCGGTCGGCCATTGGCACTGCCCGGCCCGTATTGACCACGTACAGTATCATGCAGCGCAATTGGACGTATGGCGCGTAAGACCTTCACCTTTTCATCACGCACCGCATCAGCGTCGTATACCGATGGTGGTTCCATTGCCACCAGACACAGCAATTGCATCAGGTGATTCTGGATCATATCACGCAGGGCGCCAGAGGTGTCGTAGTAGCCACCGCGATCTTCAACACCTATGGTTTCGGCAACAGTAATTTGCACATGATCGATATGACTACGATGCCAGATTGGTTCAAAGATGGCGTTGGCAAAGCGGAAGATCAAGATATTCTGTACCGTCTCTTTGCCGAGATAATGGTCGATCCGGTAGACCTGATCTTCATTGAAAACTGACAGAACTTCGGCGTTGAGGGCCTGGGCACTGGTCAAATCGTGACCAAATGGCTTTTCAATAATGATGCGCGTCCAACCAGACGAACGAGCCAAACCGTGGGCACCCAATTGGGCAATAATGGTTGGGTAGGCTTCCGGTGGGGTTGCCAAATAAAAGACGCGATTACCACCGGTACCACGCTCTCTATCAATTGCCGCCAGTCGTTCGACTAGACGACGATACGCATCAGCATCGTCAAAATTGCCCCAATGGTAATAAATGCCCTGGGCAAAACTGGCCCACAATTCCGGATCAACCGGCCCTGAGCGAGAGTTTGTATTGACGGCTTCGCACAGGAGTTCGCGAAAAGACTCATCGGTCCAATCACGACGGGCGAAGCCGACCACCGAAAAGCCAGCCGGTAAACGACGTTCACGGGCCAGATTGTACAGCGCAGGTACCAACTTGCGTCTGGTCAAATCACCGCTGGCGCCGAAGATGACCATTGTGCATGGTTCAGGGGTACGGCCCATACGTAACCCGGTGCGTAGTGGATTGTCCAGGAAAGCCATTGTCACGTCAACTCACTCCACTTTTTTTACTGCGTGGCCACCAAATTGTTGGCGTAGGGCCGCCAGAACTTTCATACTGAAACTATCTTCCTGGCGTGAACGAAAACGCATCTGTAACGACAGTGTAATAACCGGCGCCGGCACATTGAGATCAATGCTCTCTTGCACTGTCCAGCGACCCTCACCACTATCTTCAACGTAGCCACGGATACTCGACAAATCAGCATCGGCGGAAAATGCTCGTTCGGCCAGTTCTAACAACCATGAGCGTACAACACTCCCTTGATTCCAGAGATGACTAATTTTCGCCAGATCGAAATCGTATCGCGATTGGCGGAGGATCTCGAAGCCTTCGGCGTAGGCCTGCATCATCCCATATTCGATCCCGTTGTGGATCATCTTTACGAAATGACCGGCACCGTGAGGTCCACACAGCAAATAGCCTTCCGGTGGCGCAAGTGTTTGCAAGAGCGGCTCAACATGACGGAATGTAGCCTCATCACCACCGACCATCAGACAATAACCTACCTGCAAGCCCCAAATGCCTCCGCTCACGCCGACATCGAGAAAACGCAGGCCCTGGGCTGTTAACTGTTCAGCGTGGGCAATACTGGCCTTGTAGTTGTTGTTGGCGCCATCGATCACAATGTCGCCTACCGAAAGGAGTGGAGTCAAAGCGGCCAGATGCTCGTCGGTAGCCGCACCGGCTGGCAACATCAACCAGACTACTCGTGGTGGAGTGAGCATTGCTACCAGATCGGCCAGCTCTTCAGCGGCAATCATGTCGTGCTCGGCTGCCAACGCTCGTGCTTTTTCAACAGTGCGGTTGTACACAATCACCCGGTGCCCGCCTCGTCGCAAACGAATCGCCATGTTGGCACCCATACGTCCAAGACCGATCAGACCTACTTCCATGATATGCTCCTTGATTATTCAAAGCAGGTAGGTGTATTGACAATTGTTGCACAGGCATTATACTCCCCTCTGATGATCGTGATGATACAATTCAATGGGTTCAGCGATCAATGTTGTTGCAGGAGCAACCGAATGTCAAACTCTACACCACGGCGAAATATATCCTCACCCTCTGGTGGTGTTCCTTATACTGGCGAGACGCGAGTGATGCGCCACCTGAATCGTTCGTCGCCCCATCACGCCAATCCTAAACGACGACGCTGGCCAATCGGCTGGATATTGTTAGGATTGGTTGGCTTGATCATCCTGGTGATTGGCCTGAGCTACTGGCAGGTACGGCAACTGGCGCAGCAGATTGTCGTCAGTGATCCACGTGGAGCAACGTTTGCCTCGCCCTGGCTGGGCGCCAACATTCTGGTGGTAGGCGTTGATATACGCCGTGATCGCCCGGAAGAAGGGATACGCAGTGATACACTGCTACTCGTGCGGTTTGACGGTATGGAAGGCTGGATCAACTTACTGTCAATTCCACGCGACACGCAAGTCGATATACCTGCACTTGGGGCGAGCAAAATCAACGCCGCTTATGCTTACGGGTATCGTCACGCTGCTGAACTCTATGGGTCCGGGGTTAGTCCAGAACAGGCAGGCATGGCTTACGCTGCTGATGTAGTTAGCCGCTTTCTCAACCTTGAACAGCGCGGCATGCGGGTCGATTATGTGGTACAGATCGATTTTGATGGCTTCGCAGCGCTGATAGATGCGCTTGGTGGCATCACTATCGATGTGCCACGACGTATTGTAGATGAAAACTACCCGACTGCCGATTATGGGGTGATGCGGGTAGAGTTTGAACCTGGCCCGCAGCGTATGGATGGCGAACGGGCGTTGATCTATGCCCGTACTCGTCACGCCGACAACGATTTTGGGCGCACCGAACGGCAGCAACAAGTCGTACAGGCTATCGTGCATGAGATTCAGCAACGTAACTGGGTAGAGCGCATCCTGCTTTTGCCACGCCTGCGTGATGCTATCGCCAGAACCGGTGAGACTCCGGCTATCCTGACAACGTTGCCGTTTGATCGGTTCGATTCGTTGCTGGCAATGGCACGACTGGCGGGGAGTCTTGATCCGGCACTGATTGGCCGTTACCGGATCGAACCGGGGAGTGTGGCGGTACAGACAAACGGTACCAACCTGATCTGGAACGATGGCGATGTTGCGGCCATAGTTAACCGTTGGCTGACTCCACCGAGTGAAGCGAACGAACAGGCCCATGTACAGGTGTTCAATGGCACCGGTGTGGTGGGTCTGGCCCGTCGTACCAGCGCGCAGCTCGAAACAAACGGTTTTACGGTTCTTGCCCCCGCCGATGCACCACCAGGCAATTATCCGCACACGGTTGTCTATCAGGTTGGGAACACACCCTTCACTGCCCGTCGATTAGCCCAATTCCTCAATGCCGAATTAATCGTCGGTCGTCCGGTGGGGATCAGTAGTGAAGCTGAGATCGTAGTGATTCTTGGTGATGACGCGGCAAGGGAGAAGTAACATCGCCACTTCCTCTCACCAGCGGGGGATGCCAGGTAGGAAGAGAGGAACAGCTATGAACCAACCATCAATTCAGGTATACGAGCATACCGATGATCTCTATCGGGCAGCCGCTGCTGTAACAGCCAGGCACATCCGTACTGCAATCGATGAGCGTGGGCGGGCATTGATTGCCCTTTCCGGTGGTAGTCTGGCAACACGTCTCTATCCGTTGCTTGCCGGGCAGCCGTTCCGTGAACAGATTGACTGGCAGGTCGTGAGCATCGTATTTGCCGATGAGCGGTATGTACCATTCGATGATGTCGAGAACAACTATCGCGCTACCCGTCAAACGTTCCTCGATCATGTTCCGGTACAGTCAGATCACATCTTCCCAATACCAACCTACTATCGCGACCCCGAGCAGGCGGCAATGATCTACCAACAACAGGTACGGGCATTACTGGATGCGCACGACGGTCAGATCGATGTCGCGTTGTTGGGGATGGGTCCAGACGGTCATACCGCATCACTCTTTCCGCATCATCCATCGCTGACGCGCATCACGGCTAATACGTTGACAGTTGTCGTACCCGATGCACCGAAGCCACCCTCGTTACGTCTGAGCTTGACACCGGCAGCCCTCAGTACAGCGCGATTGATGCTGTTTGTGGTGAGCGGCGCCGATAAGGCGGCAGCGGTGGCAGCAGCACTGGCCGAAACGGGTGATCCGCTCGCACAACCTACCCGTCTGGTCAGACCAACCCAGGGGCAAGTTATCTGGATGCTCGATCAAGCGGCAGGAGGACAGCTACGCTGAAGCCTGGTTTTCGTTACCCTCAGTACACCGGTAGAAGCAAGGTATTTTATCTAGCCTCAGCTCTCCTTTCTCTCCACGTGAGGGAGAGGAGGAGGCTGAGGGAAGATAAGGAATATCACCACGTGACGCGGGGCAGAGCATTGGTTTGCGAAGATGCTCTAGCAGATACGCGGGAGCTGTTCCCCGATCAACGTATCAACGACACGAGTACCACCGATACCGGTACGGGCAACGACAACGCCGGGATGATCGGCAGTAGCGTAACCGATGAGCGACGCCTCACGGCCCAACGGATGGCGACGCATTGTGGTGAGCAGTTGCTCAGCATCGGCGCGATCGACAAATGCGATCAATTTCCCTTCATTGGCAATGTGCAGCAGATCCATACCGAGCAATTCACAAGCCGCCTGCACAGCGGAAGGTACTGGAATATTGCGTTCGACAATCTCAACGCCAATACCGGCAGCTTGAGCAATCTCATTGAGAGCTGCAGCTACTCCGCCACGTGTCGGATCACGCATCGCATGAATACGTGTGCCGCTGGCAAGCATAACGCTAACCAGTTCGTGGAGGGCAGCAGTATCTGAAACAACCGGTGCGCCAAATTCAATACCTTCGCGCACACTCAGAATCGCCACACCATGTAAGCCAATTGGGCCACTGATGATAATTGCATCGCCGGGACGAGCCTGATCGGGACCAATGTTGATACCGCTTGGGATCAAGCCAAAGCCGGTAGTGGTAATGTAGACCCCATCTCCATGACCACGATCTACCACTTTCGTATCACCAGCAATCAGGTGAACACCGGCTTGCCGGGCAGCGCGTCCCATGCTCTCGGCAATAATCCCGAGTTGGTCAAGCGGCATCCCCTCTTCGAGAATAAAGCTGGCAGTCAAGGCTATCGGCTGTGCTCCCATCATCGCAATGTCGTTGATCGTTCCGTTCACGGCCAGTTCACCAATATTCCCACCTGGAAAGAACAGCGGACGAACAACGAAACTGTCAGTCGAGATAGCGATTCGGCTGTTGCCGACTTCGGTCACAGCGGCATCGGTTAGTGGGCTGCGCGGCGTGCCAAAAGCTGGCAGAAAGAGATAATTGATCAGTTCGGACGACAGCTTACCACCAGCGCCGTGCCCCATCACAACGGTGGGGTAGTCACGCAGTGGCGTCGGACAGGTCCAATTGCTAAAGTCAAGCTGTTCATTCATAGTGGTATCCAGCGTTTGTGTTCGTAGCGTTTCAAGGATAGCGAAGCGATCTTCAGCACCGATGCATTCCCTCACTTCAGTACGTTACCCGCTCACCCCAACGTTTGCCGTTGGAATAAAGCGACCGTATTGATAGTAAGCCGCACAGGCGCCCTCGCTTGAAACCATTGTTGCCCCCAGCGGGGTTCGTGGCGTGCATTCCTTCCCAAATGCTGGGCATTGATTCGGTTTCAAGCGTCCCTGCAACACCTCACCGCTTCGACACAATACCGACTCGGTGGTCTGAATATTGCTTACATCAAACCGCCGCTCGGCATCAAATGCGGCGTAACGGTCGCTCAACCGCCAGCCACTGCGCGGGATAACACCAATGCCGCGCCATGCGCGGTCGGTAACGGTAAAGACATCGGCCAACATCTGTTTGGCAGCGACGTTTCCTTCTGGCCGCACGGCTCGCTCATACGCATTCTCAAGCTCAGCTCTACCCTGTTCAAGTTGCAAGATCACACGTCGGATACCCTCCAGTACGTCAAGTGGCTCGAAGCCGGTGACAACAATCGGGACGTGGTATTTCTCAACCAACGGCTGGTACTCGGCAGTGCCCATGACACTACACACATGACCGGCAGCTAGAAAACCCTGTACACGATTGGAGGGCGATTCCATGATAGCCCTAATGGCCGGAGGAACCAGAACGTGCGAAACCAGCATCGAGAAATTCTTGAGACCGAGGCGGGCTGCCTGATAGACTGCCATTGCGTTGGCCGGTGCAGTGGTCTCGAAGCCGATGGCAAAGAAAACTACTTCACGGTCGGGATGCTGCTGAGCAAGTTTGACTGCATCGAGTGGTGAATAGACAACGCGCACATCACCACCTTCGCTCTTCACGCGAAAGAGGTCTTTGCGGCTACCAGGAACCCGTAACATATCGCCAAATGAACAAAAGATGACTTCAGGTCGAGCCGCAATAGCTAAGGCCTTATCGATAATTTCCAGTGGCGTCACACAGACCGGACAGCCGGGACCGTGAATAAGTTCGATCTCTGGTGGAAGGAGTTGATCGATACCATTGCGAATAATCGAGTGGGTTTGACCGCCACAAACCTCCATAATCGCCCAGGATCGGGTTGTGATCCGGCGAATCTGGTCGAACATCCGTCGGGCCAGTTCGGGATCGCGAAACTCATCAAGATATTTCATGGCGATCCTCCGTGTTGGGCTGGAGTTCCTCTTCAAGCACACCGAGCGATTGGAAGAGGGCAAGCGTCTCACGAGCCGACTCTTCATCAAGCCGGGTGATGGCAAATCCGACATGAACAATGGTGTAATCGCCAACCTGCAATTCGGGCAGGTAAGCGAGACAGACCTCTTTGACGATCCCGTTGAAATCAACCTTGCCCATGCGGGTGAGGCCGTTGTCGTAGATTTCAATAATGCGACCGGGTATGCCAAGACACATACAATCTTTCCTTTCAGATGACGGATAAAACTTTCGCTTCGGCTGTGAGATACGGGCTATCATGGCCGATACTGGGCAACGATCACACGATTATTGCCCGAATCGGCAATGGCCAGCCACTGCGCGAACGCATACAAACCGTAAGGCCAGCAGAGTGAGTCTGGCGCAACAGCCTGCCAGCGATTTTCACCGCTCGCGGCAAAATCAGGCTGACCGTAGACGGCATTAGCCGACAAACCCAGACCAACCCGTGGCAGCGGTTGCCAAATCAAGATGCGATTGTTTGCGGTATCGGCAACCAGCAATCGGTCGGCTGAGCAGGTCACCGCATAAGGGAAACGCAGGCGCTGCGCACCCTGTGGCACGTGCGGTTGTTCAAAGGCGCTCTGCATATCAGCCTGCCCCAAGACCAGATCGGCAGGACGGTCATCGGTTGGCGGCGGTGTCCAGCCCAGCACACGATGATTACCGGCATCGGCGACATAAAGTGTTTTGCCATCGCCAGCGATCGCGTGCGGCCAGCGAAAGCTGCAAGCAGTTAGGTGGCCACTACGATTCTCAGCATTCTGAAACCCATCTTCCTGGCCGAGGATCAGATCGGGCGGCTGATGAGCTTCCGGGAGACCCTGCCATCCCAGGACCCGTCGATTACCGGTATCAGCAATGTAAAACCACCCCGCGATCCAGGCTACTCCATACGGCCAGTAGAGCGTTGTCGGGCCAACCGCACCGCCACGGTTTGGCTCGATGTCACACAGCGAATCCTGACCGATCACACTATCTGGCGGCGTGTCAGACCGTTCTGGTATCCGATGCCAACATAATACACGATGATGCCAGGCATCAGCAAGGTATAGTCGATCTGCGGCTACCGTTACGCCGGTAGGTACGTGAAATCCATTGGTTGGGCCACGACCGGCTGCCCGTGGTCCTTCGTGATAGAAGTCAGGCTGGCCGAGTACCAGATCGGCGGGTTGATGATCGGTTGCCGGTAGACCATGCCAGATTAACACGCGATGATTACCGGTATCTACCACGATCAATCGTTCGTGATCGAGATACACACCGCGTGGTGCGTAGAGATTGGTTGGGGTAGCCGTCGCCGCCGGTAGGGCCAGCCCACCGGGTGCTGGCGCACCAAGCCAGCGTACAGGGTGGAACGTGCTCATTGTGGTCGCACCCAAATAAAGCCATCCACGACACGCAACGGGAATGGTTCAAGCTGGGCCTGGGGCGCCGTCAGGCATTCACCGCTCGCGACATCAAAACAGAAGCCATGCCACGGACAGGTGAGTGTGCCATGTTCTGGATCGAGCATTCCACCATCCAGCGGACGACCCTGATGGGCGCATGCATTGCGGAAAGCACTCAGACGATTGGCAACATTGACAATGAGAACACTACCGCGCTCGGTCGGAATACTGATCATCTGCCCAGACGGCACAGCCGACACTGCCGGGCCACGCACCCAGCCTCTGCTCTCATCTGGTGGCGTCTGCGCATCTGATCGTAATATCGCTGGCACCGGTTGATCGGAGAGTACCTCAAGCCGGATGATCTCTGGTACTTCGCGTAGCAACACCTCTTCAACGTGTTTACGCAACGTAAACGCCGATAGCGAGCAGCCGTTGCACGATCCATGCAGACGCAGATAAGCAATACCGTCCCGGACATCAACTAACTCGGCATCACCACCGTGTGACTGCATATACGGCCGGGCATTGTCGAGCACACGTCGAGCACGAGTGAGCGGATCGGCGCGCATGATCCCATGCATTATCAGCAACGCATACACCGCCGGATCGGCCACCAATTCCAGCAACAACTCTTTGCCGCGCGGGTCTTGCTTCAGATGGCGCACCATCGTAGTGAGTGCCAGCTTATGAAATGCCTCAATAGCCTGTTTCAACTCAAGTGCAACGGCCTGGGCCGACGGTTCCAGTTTGGCTACGGCGGCTACCGCTGCATCAACACGGGCAGCTACTGATTCGAGTTCATCGGCGACAGTGTGCGATTGGGTCATAGCTATCTCGTTCTCTCATTCACCGTAACTGATCATACGCTCCAGCACTTCTTCACTGCGCATCACAAGTATGTCGGCAAATGCACGGCGTGCCATGATCTGTAGCGTATCCTCGATTTTGCCGGCAGGTAACGCAGGGAGGGTTCGCCCTGCAACCGCTTGCAAAACAAAACAGGCACCGGCATGATTATCGAGCAGAAAATCCTGAAACATTGCGGCGACAAATTGATCAAGCCAGACCCCTTCACCTTGCGGATCGCTACGCAGGCGGGCCAGAGCAGTCTCGGCGCCAGCACAACGTTGGACGATGCGCTCAACAAAGCGATCAACGGCCATCATTATAAGCAGATCAAATTGTTGACGTTGGTATAGTTCCATAGGTCTGGCAAACGGTTTCTCTGTCTCTGCTACCACTCAGGGCAGATATGTTCATAGCATTCGATAACCCACGCTAATTCACTCGCGAATGTGCCGCACGCAATCCAAGCCGTGAACTCAATCTCTCGCGTTGTTCACCACTGCTTCATGGTGATCGATGTTTGCCAGCAGTTCGTGAATCGTTGCCACGGCTCCCTCATCACCAATCTGCGCAAAAAGAGTGGCAGCCTGCATTAGACGTGCGCGGGCTTCGGCGAAGATACCAAGGTGAGCGAGTGCATTCCCCAGGTTTGCCAGCAACCGGGCATAGCCCGCCGGATCGGCTACCGGGTCACGTCGTGATAACAAGTCTTCATAGATGGAAACCGCTTCCAGAAGATGATCGGCAGGGTGCGCTGAATGCACATATTGCAGGGCATTCGCCAGATTCATGCGCACACTCATCCATTCCTGCGGATGCTGGTGTGGATCGTACACACTCAGCGCTGCCCGCAATGCCTGTACGGCAATCGCACCGCGTAGACGATCACCGGCCTCGGTCATCGGCATTGCCAGGTATGCCAGAGCCAGGTTGTTCTGTAGAAACGCAAATTCCAGCGGGTGGGTCTCTCGCTGGAAGAAACGCAACGCCTCTTGATAGCAGCGCACGACGGCCTGGAGCAAACTGCGTTGACCATTGGCACGCTCTTGTAAAATCTGGCCCAATTGCATCGCGGCACGGGCACGTACTTCAACAAGACCATCGGCGGGAATGAGATCAAGTGCTTTTTGCAACCACGCCGTGATCGCCGTCAATTCGCCACCGGTTTGGATAGCCAGCTCGGCCCGGTTAATATATATCTGACCAGCCAGCGGCGGTGAAACAGGCAGAGCCGCAGTGATGGCTTCCGCAAAGTAGTGATCCGCAGCCGACAGATCATCGCGTTCGATAGCAGCAGCGGCGTATGTGATCAAGCCAAGTGCCCGAATTTCACCGGTTGCCGCAGCGAGTGATGGCAACTCGTGACGATGGCCCATTGTGAAGGCAGCAATCTCGTACAAACAGGCCAACTCCTCATCGAGCAGCACGTACAGCAGCAGATCAGCATCGGCTGAGCCGGTCAAGACATACCGATTGTACGCCGCAATCGGTTGCGGAAAAGGTGGCAAGGCGGCCAGAGCCACCGAAAGATTACCCGCCAGGGCATGAGCGTAAAACTGCCATGCAGTTGGCCACTCGGTTGGGGTTGCCCCGCGCAACAAAGCAGCTAGCGCAGTTGCAGCGCAGGGTTCGTCAGTTGGCGGCAATACAAGATAACCGGCCGGTAGAGCAAAAATTCCTAACGGTTGCGGACGAATTGTCAGATAGCTCATGCCATTTCCTCGGCAACTGGCTGTAACGTCATGCGCAGAACGCCATTGGTTGCATCCCACACTGCCCGCCGCCAACCGGGCATTACATCGGGCGGTAATGCTTCCCAAATTAAGACACTCCGATCACCACGTGCATTACGTTGCTTGAGCAGTAAGCCTCCGGCTGCTGGATCACAGAGTGGAACCAGCCAAACCTCATCTCCACGCGGCAACACGACCAGGAGATCGGTCGGAAAATAACGTTGGGCCAGCGTCGCCGGTAGATGAAGATAGCCCTGTGCTGTCAGCTCAAGCAGCCACGTTTCCATGATGATCACTACTGTTATCAACCACTCTGGCATAGCCCGGATATGGTTGCCATGGGTTATGGTGAAGATGGTGGGCCAAGTCCTCCATACGAGCCGCGACCGGGGGGCTAAGCGGGGCGCCAATTGTGAAATTGACCCCTTCAATCAGATACACCTGGATTGAACGTGGGTATTCATCTTTGAGCAGCCAGCGCCCAAACGCCAGTGCGTGATCCCAACGAAACGCATGCAGGTTAATCCCTGTGAGCGGTGGCAACTGCTCAACAATCGAACCAGGTACAGAGTAAATCGTTCCGGCTTCAGCACCGGTGCGAGCGGCATCAACCAGAATCACCATCTCGACCCCTCGCATCCGAAAGGCAACATCCATCCCGCCAGTACCGGCATCGGCAACACCAACACCGGGTGGTAATCCCAGTTCAAGCAATCGCCGCACCAGCACCGGCCCAACGGCATCATCGCCGCGTAGCAGGTTCCCACAACCGACAATGAGCAACTGTTCAGACATACACCGTCTATTTCCAGCTCAGGGCAAGCAAGATACATTCCGTCTGCACCGATGATCACATCGTACACCGGTGCAGACGACCTTGCGCGCTTGCCCCCGCTACGCGCCTTCTCCAATACGGAACTGTGCTAACTCCTTGCCGGTCTTTTCGTCGTAGGCGTGAACAGTACAGACCAGACAGGAGTCGTAGCTCCGTGCTACATGACCGAGTTCAACCGGATCGTTCGGATCGGCAATCGGTGCGCCGATAAACGCCTGCTCCATCGGCCCATTGACTTCACGGCCATCACGTGGCCCGATATTCCAGGCCGTTGGCGTCACTACCTGATAATTTTCAATCTTGCCGTCTTTGAGCACGATCCAGTCCGAGAGGCTCCCACGGGCAGCCTCGGTTGAACCGAAACCACGTCCTTCGGGAAGCTCTTTCGGTTTGATATAAAACTTCTCGTGCAGATTGATCTGATCGAGCCACTTGCGAACCAGCTTGTAGTATTTGGGTGCTTCGTGCATGCGAGCCATTACCCGCACCAACACACTTGGGCCAACGGTCGTTACTGCATCAAGGAACAGCGGATCGTAATCTTGCCAGTCGGCAGCTCCCGGACGACCGGCGATCACCTGACGGGCTAGCGGACCGGCCTCGACCGGATGGCTACCAACGCCGGGGATCAAGTAGCGTGGTGCCTTAGCCCACGAATATTTACCCTGACGGTGCCCTACCGCCGGATCGATAGGTTCCGTCCGACCTTCAAACGGATGCAGCGCGTGACTACCCTCGTAGAAGGAATGGGTCACATCTTCGCGTACATTCGCCTGATCGAAATCGTAGAACTGACCATTGACATAGACTCCCGAGCGGGCAATAAGCGCTGCATTACGTCCATCGATAGTTGGACGAGCGTACCGTTCGGGATGGAAATAGGTACCGGTAGCAATATAGTTATTCCAGCCAGCGCCATACTTATCCAGACCGGCAGCCAACGCGAAGCGCAGGAAAAATCCACAGTCTGAGTTGTAATGGCGTTCGTTCTCGTGCATCCATTCCATCACGTCGGCCCAACTCTTGTTTTGCAGCCAGCGATCTACCGAACAGCCGAGCCACTTCTTCTCGAGCCATTCATCTTTCCAATACTCAAGAATCGCGATAGCGCGCGTAACATCGGCCAACGTCGGTGCACACATCACCCCACCGGGGATCATAAAACTCGAGTGAGGCCACTGCCCACCAAAAATGGCGTAAATCTCAACCGGCTTATTCGAGAGTGTTACCCCGTGCTCGTAGCTGACGCCGACGAAAGGAGCAAAACGGCGTACCGCCTCATCGTATTCGGGGAGATGGGCGTATTTCTTGTTCGTCAAATCAATCGCAAAAAGGGCGTAGAACCAGCGTGGAATACTCTGCAACGTTTCACAAGCCTGTGCAATATTGCGAATGAGAGTCGCATTTGGCGGTAGTTCGGTTTGCCAGGCGGTATCGAGAGCGTAAGCCGCTTTGGTTAAATGACTCCCACCGCAGATACCACAAATGCGTGGCGTCACGATCAAACCGGCTTGCGGGTCTTTTCCCTTCAGAATAATCTCAAAGCCGCGAAACATCGAGGCCTCGGTCCACGCACTCGTTACAACACCATCGCGAATGGTAACCCGCAAGTCGAGATCGCCCTCAACGCGACCAAGGGGGCTAATCCGCAGATCGCGACCGGTAAGTGTTGCCGGATTTTCGATAATATTAACCATTGCCAGCTCCTCCCATTGCTAAACGACGAACATATCTTCCTTAGCCCATTTGGGTGCCGCTACACGGGCTGCTGCGGCCAGTGCCATATAACTGATCGGATCAGTACCGGTTGGAACTTCTTTCGGAATAGCCCCACTAATCTTCTGCGTCTTGAACACAGTACCAGGCGCCAGATCGAAGAACGGAAACTCGGGTTCGGTGCAGCCGGTGCACGGCATACCGGCACGAGTCTTCGACGACTGGCGGTTCCAGAGAATGCGATTACAGGGTGAACGAGTCATGGGGCCGCGACAGCCAAATTCGTAGAAGAGACAGCCGGTGCGAGTACCCTGACCGAATTCGAGCGTTGATTGCTTGTACTCAAAAAACTGAACGCGAGTGCAGCCGGTCTGGGTGAAGCTGGTAAAGAAGGTCTGTGGTCGCTGCAACTCATCGAGCGCAATATCGGCCGCCCGACCACTGGCGACAGCAACCAGAATCTGCGTCACCCAATCGGGATGTGCCGGGCAACCGGGGATGTTAATCACCGGCAAACCGGCCTTAGAACGCCAGTTGGGGCCGAGGAAACCGCCTAACTCGCGCTTGTGGAATTGCAGGCCGGTTGACTGGCTGGGGTTGGGAGCCATAGCCGGAATACCTCCCCAACACGCACAATCACCGATAGCAACCACAATACTGGCCTGCGCCGCCAGTTCGCGGACCCACTCTTGCATTGGGCGGTCGGCAAACATATTGTAGCGTCCGGTACCGTTTGGCGCCTGGATCACGGTACCCTCAAACACAAAAATGTCGAGTGGACGGGCACCACTGGCACAATCGTGAAAAATGCGCTTCGCGTTCTCACCCAACTCCATACCGAGCGACGGATGCCACAAAATCTCAATCCCAAAATCGGTCACCAGATCGCATGCACTGGGTTCCTCGGCATTGAGAAAAGACATCGTGTTCCCGCTGCAGGCACCACCCTGTAGCCAGAGCAATGTTGCCATAAATGCGTCTCCTTCATCCTCATCAAAACAACAAGCCGCCTATCTATCCGGTTACGCTATGCAATCGTCTTGGAACCCTTGGCTCGCGCTTGCATCTGTTCGCGTAGCCACGCCATCCACTCCTGTAAACCGGTTTCACTGCGGGCCGAGGTCGCAATAATCGGCGCCAGTGGGTTCACTGCCCGAATATTCTCCTCTGCCATTGCGCGATCAAATCCAACCGGCCCGGCCAGGTCCATCTTGGTCAACAACACAGCATCAGCAGTCGCAAACGTCGCCGGGTATTTCAAGGGTTTATCTTCACCCTCGGTAGTTGACAACAACACCACCCGTGCCGCCTCACCGAGGTCGTAACCGGCAGGACAGACAAGATTACCGACATTCTCGATAAACAACAGATCGATCTGGCTGAGATCCCAGTCGGCCAAATGACGGGCCACGATGTCGGCTTCGAGATGGCACATATCACCAGTCTGAATCTGACGCACCAGACCACCACTGCGCGCCAAACGTCGGGCATCGTTGTCAGTCGCGAGATCACCGACCAGGGCGGCAACACGACACTCGGCGAGCATCACCCGCATCGTCGCCTCAAGCAGACTGGTCTTACCTGCGCCAGGACTAGAAAGCAGATTGATCACCGTCACACCCGCAGCGTGGAAGCGAGATCGTAACTCAGCAGCGAGTTGATCATTCTTGCTCAACACTCCCTGACGTATCTCAATTAAGCGTTTTGTTTCGTAGCTCATGGTGTCTCCAGGGCAACCAGTTCTAATTCACGACCATGAACGATCTGCCCACAAGGACGATGACAGGATGGACAGCGAAACAGTCGTGGATTGGGCAATGTCACTTCAGCACGACAGTCAGGACAAAAAACTACTACCGGTACCTCTTCAATGATCAGTTCGGCGTTCGCCAGTGGGGTACCCTCGGCGGCAATAGCGAAACTGAAGCGCAAGGCATCGGCAACTACCCCAGCCAGCGCACCGATGCGTATATGAACAGCACTGATCTGTTCAGCACCGGCTTCCTGGGCTGCTCTGGTAGCAATGTTGACGATATTGTATGCAATCGATAATTCGTGCATGAATCTACTTCAGCGAACGACCAAAACGACGACCGAATTCAACTATCAGGGCAGCGGCGCGCTGGACATCGGGATCACGAAGTGCCTTCAGCAACCCAAACACGCCCACTGCTTTCGGCGACTGCCGTAACTCTTTGCGACTGGCAACGAAGGCATCGCCTGCTTCGCCCACTAGGCGCACCGTTTCTGGATCGAACACGCCCGAATCCAGGAGGGCATCGAATTCTTCGGACGCAATAAATGGTTCGATGCGCTCAATCACCTCAATAAAGTTCGGCGCCACAGCGACTAAGCGGGGGAAATAGGGCAAGAAGGTAACCATTGCATCGATAAGTTGTGCCGGTGTCACCGATTGCGCTACCATAACGGTTCGCATCTCTTCAATCGAACTGCGGATATTTTCGGTCAGCTCATCGCCACGGGCTAGCAGGTGATCGAGGGCACTCACCAGGAAGGAGAGTAACTCGCTGTGAGCCAGCAGGCGCTCGAGGGCGGCCAGAACTTCAGGTTTGGTCAGAGTCGTTAGCAGACGTTGAAACGCAGGTTGTGATGTCAGTGCAGCCAACTGCTCGACGGTATCGGTAAGTTGGGGAAGTGTGCGCGACAATCGGATAAGCTGCGTCGTCAGGTAACCACTATCTTCAGGCAAGGCAGCGCGCAACTCGTGAACACTGGCGGCCACATTGTCAGCGATAGTTTCACCACGTTGTAACAGGCTATCAACTGCGCTCACCGAGAAAGCCAGAAGTTCAGCTTTGTCGAGCAGGAGATGGAGGGCAGCAGCCGTCTGCGGTTCGTTGAGTCGTTCGAGTAACGCACTGGCGTTCAGCAAACGATCAGTGCGACTAGTGGTTGTAGCGCCGTTACTAGTCATTGCGCTCCTCGCCTGAGTTACGATAGCGGATACACGGTTGTTGCTTCATGGCAATATGAAGTCTTGATAGAAATTATGTGCATGCTTGAACAAAGTATAATGAACGTTAACTAACAACGTCAAGTTGCATTTTCGCAACGTTTAGTTGTGATTCCTGGTTAACGATAGCAACAGCATCATGCTCATGACGGATAGCTTTTCCCCACCTATCCACCATCGTGTTGTATGGTAGCTCAGCATGAGAAGTGATTGTATGGTACAGTGAACTGCACACTGGTAACATGCAATTGATAGGTAACGCAATGAAAGGCGAAACTGCGCATCCACAGCAACGACGCTGGCGGGTAAGTGTCCACGGAATTGTTCAAGGAGTTGGCTTTCGGCCATTCGTGTTTGGGTTGGCCGAACGCTGGCAGTTAACCGGTTTTGTGCGTAACGACAGTAACGGCGTCACGATAGAAATAGAAGGTGAAGAGCAAGCATTGCAGGCATTCGTACATGCGTTGCGCACTGAAGCACCGCCCTTAGCCCGCATAGAGCAATTGCGAGTCGAACCGCTGGCACTGGTTGGCGACAAGGAGTTCGTGATTACAGCTAGTCAGGCCCAACCTCAGCGTCGCACGCTCATTGCACCGGACACAGCCACCTGTGCCGATTGTCTGCGTGAGATCACCGATCCGCATGACCGTCGTTACCGTTATGCCTTCACCAACTGCACCAATTGCGGCCCGCGCTTCACAATCGTTCTTGATGTGCCTTACGACCGCATCAATACCACGATGCGCGATTTTCCGCTCTGTCAACAGTGCCAGGCGGAATACAACGATCCACGCGACCGGCGCTTCCATGCCCAACCAACCGCTTGCCCGGCTTGCGGCCCTCGCCTTAAGTGGTCAGCAGGTGATACCGACGATCCAATCGCTGCTGCGGCAGAGGCAATTGCACACGGGCAGATCGTGGCAATCAAAGGTTTGGGCGGATACCATCTGGCCTGCGCTGCCGACGATGAAGCGGCGGTGAGTCGGTTACGACAACGGAAGCAACGTGAGGCGCGCCCGCTGGCTCTGATGGTCCGTGATGAAACGGTGGCAGAGCAGCTCTGCCAGATCGATCCGATAGCCCACACCTTACTTACCAGCCCGGCGCGCCCGATTGTGCTTCTTCCCCGCCGACCAACTGCACCAGTTGCACCATCAGTTGCGCCGGGGATGCAGACGCTGGGTGTGATGTTGCCCTATACGCCACTGCATTATCTCTTACTTAACGAATACGCTGGGATTATTGCGCCAGGGCGGGTTGCAGCAATTGTGTTAACCAGTGGTAATCTGAGCGATGAACCAATCGCTTACGAGGACGATGATGCGTTCACCCGACTGGCACCGATTGCCGATTCCTTTCTGAGTCACAATCGTCCCATCCACATCCGCTGTGATGACAGCGTGGTGCGGATAGCCGCAGGTGGGCCGCTCATTATTCGTCGCTCACGGGGCTACGCACCGGCACCGATCACATTGGCTACAGCCTTGCCCTGCCCGATCCTTGCTTGCGGGGGGCATCTCAAGAACACGTTCGCGCTTGGACGTGGTCGTGAAGTCTTCCTCAGTCACCATATTGGTGATCTGGAGAATCTCCCTACATTACGCTCATTCCACGAAGGGATCGTCCATTTTCAACGATTATTCGGCATAACTCCAGAGGTTGTTGCTTACGATCTGCATCCGGGCTATCTGGCTACCCAGGCAGCATTAGCAATGCCGATAGAGCGCAAGATTGGCGTCCAGCACCATCACGCACATATCGCTGCTGTTCTGGCAGAATACGGATTGGATGGACCGGTTATTGGGCTGGCAGCCGATGGCAGTGGCTACGGACCCGATGGTACAGTGTGGGGTGGCGAGGTACTGATCGCGACCTGCGCTACGTATCGGCGAGTTGGTCATGTGCGGCATTTGATCCTACCGGGCGGTGAACAGGCGGTACGTCAGCCGTGGCGGGTTGCAGCAGCAGCGCTTTCCCAAATATACGGCTCTCATTTCTGGCAGATGGACATACCGTTCACGCGCCAACTGGATCAAACCGCCTGGACAGTATTGGCCCGTATGATCGAACGTGGCGTAAACAGTCCACGAACATCGAGTCTGGGACGCTTGTTCGATGCAGCAGCAGTATTAGTAGGACTTGGTCAGATTGCTCGTTACGAAGGCGAGTTAGCGATATTGCTCGAACAGATCGCCGATTGGTCACAACCTCCATATCCAATGCCAATCGAGGAGTCAGCAACCACCGATACTCCGTTTACTCTCGATGGATTGGCAATGCTATCGGCGCTGGTTGACGATCTACGGCAGCGTGTTCCGCCAGCGGCTATTGCCGGGCGAGTGCATCAGGGGATTGCTCACGGCTTGTGGCTGGCCTGTCGGCGGGCACGTGATGAGTACGGCCTGACCACCGTTGCCCTCAGCGGTGGGGTGTTTCAGAATGCGTTCCTGCTCGAACTGCTCACGGAGTTGTTAGGCAGCGATGGTTTTACAGTGCTCATCCCACGGCTGGCGCCACCCAACGATGGTGGCCTGGCGCTCGGTCAGATTACTGTGGCTGGCGCTTGTGTCGGCTGAAGCCTTGCTGTGCAATCGGCGTTTTGATGAGCGGCCACGCAGTGAAGCTGAACCTGTATTCAGCACCTTTTTCCGCCAAGATGAAAATGCGACGATGTTCGAGCAGGATCATCGGTAGGTACACGAGGTTGCCTGGGGAGTAGAAGAAGCACGGTGGAAGTGGGTGCAGTGTATGGTTGGCATCCATTGGTCGGTGCATCACCCCGCTCGCGGCAGCAGGATGATGAACTCGCTACTGCTGCCCACTCTTCTGCTCTCTTCTCTTTCCACATTCCTCTTTTGCGCGTACTCCCTTGCCCGAAACCATCCCCTGTCGTACAATAGAAAGAGCAATCTATAATTAACTATCAGAAGGGCAAGGAAAAACAGTTTTATGGCCATCCGCAGAATTTTACGGATTGACGACGCCGAAGATCGCAAGATTCTAAAAATGCAATGCCGTCCAGTCAAGCTCCCTGACCGCAACCTCAAACAACTGGTAGCTGACATGTTCGAGACCATGCGCGCTGCGCACGGCGTAGGACTGGCTGCACCGCAGATCGGTATTCCCATTCAGCTTTGTATCATCGAGCTTCCTGCCGAATATGAGGAGCATCCAGACGGCAGTGTTGTTGAGATAGCTCCAGCAAAACCATACGTGCTTATCAACCCGCGGATCGTCAAGCTGAGCGATGAAGAGGTGATGCGCGATGAAGGGTGTCTCAGCCTACCCGGTTGGTACGGATTGGTGCCGCGCCAGACATGGGTGACCGTCGAATTTCAGGATTTGAATGGCAAACACCATCGGTTGCGCCGGGCCGATGATTTGTTGGGGTGGGCGATCCAACATGAAGTCGATCACTTACACGGCATTTTGTTTACTGAACGAATTCGTGACCTGAGCACACTGCGCGATATTACCAAAGAACGTGAGCCACAACCGGCTGGATAAGCGATAAATACCATCGACTCCATAAGCGGTATGCAGACATCCGACCTTGTCAACAAAGCTCTCCTCTTTGCTGCGCAGGCCCACAATGGTCAGCTTCGACCTGGTAGTACTCTGCCTTATCTCGTTCATCTGAGCGATGTCGCTCTCGAAGTTGCAACCACACTGATGGTCGAGCCAGGCTACGATCCAACATTAGCGCTTTGCTGTGCCTTGCTCCACGATGTGCTTGAAGATACGAACACCGATGAGGCAACGCTGGAAGCCCATTTTGGGCCAGCGATTGTTGGTGGTGTTCGTGCTCTTACCAAAGATCCGTCACTCCCATCGGATGAACGAATGATCGATAGTCTGCGTCGTATTCAACAGCAACCCCGTGAGGTTTGGTTGGTGAAACTCGCCGATCGGATCAGCAACCTGTCAACTCCACCTCCTGCCCACTGGTCGCCAGAGCGGATTAGTGCTTACTGCACTGAAGCTGAGTTGATCCTTACCACACTTAGCCCGGCAAGTCCATACCTGACAACTCGTTTGCGCAGCCGGATCGACCAGTACCGAAACATGACAGGTGTAGCTTGATCGATGATGGTTGGCACGCAAGGAGGTTCTATGCGGATTGCCGTAGGGAGCGATGAACGGAACTACGTTACCGACGCCTTAATCGCCGAACTGAAACAGCGTGGTCATGAACTTATCCTGTTTGGGCCGCTCGCTGGCAACGCCGATCCATGGCCTGACGTAGGGCGAGCCGTTGGCGAAGCCGTTGCTACCGGACAGGCCGACCAGGGTATTGTTTGCTGCTATACCGGTACCGGTGTCAGTATCGCTGCTAACAAAGTACCTGGGGTGCGTGCTGCGCTATGCCACGACGCCCAAACCGCAGCCGGTGCCCGCAAGTGGAATGACGCAAACGTTCTGGCCCTTAGCCTGCGGACAACTACGCCGGAGATAGCCCGTGAAATCCTCGATGCCTGGTTTGCGACAGAATGTCCACCGGAAGAACGGGCAACTATTGCGCGATTAAAGGACGTCGAGCGAGCGTCGGGCTAGTAAGTGAGATGCTCAAACTCGCACGAAGTGATGGTCATTCCTGTGGTATAGTACAAAAGGAATGCACCTGACATGCAACAGTCCCGGCTTAAACACCGGGGCTTTCTTGTGAGTAAGGAGTTAGCGCACGGGAGCTTAGCGAACAAATACATCGTCCAATTTTTTCAGGCATTTCATCGCAGCAGAAAGGAGTACGAGGCTTTCGCTGTCGTTTGAAGGCGACAGTCGCTGCCGCTATCAATTATGGAACAGATCATGCAAGGAAAAACCGTCATCGTGACCGGCGCCAATTCTGGAATCGGGTATGTCACGGCACGCGAGCTGGCCAAAATGGGAGCACGAGTGATGATGGTCTGCCGCTCACAGAGCAAGGGTGAAGCGGCCCGTCAGCGTATCGCGCAGGAAGCTACCGGAGCGCCGCCGGAACTGGTACTGGCTGATTTCGCCTCATTACATTCCGTGCGTCGGGCAGCCAGTGAGTTGCTTGAACGTTGTCCTCGCATTGATGTCCTGGTCAACAATGCTGGCATCTTCGTTTCAGAACCGCTTGCCAGCGCCGACGGCTATGAACTGACCTTCGCTGTCAATCATCTGGCGCCGTTCTTGCTCACCAACCTATTACTCGACCGCATTGTTGCCAGCGCACCAGCGCGCATTGTCAACGTCTCTTCCTTTGCCCACGTAGCAGGCAAAATTGCGATTCCGCAGATTGCCTCACCTCAACGCCCTAACATTGCCCAGGCCTACAGTGACTCGAAGTTGTGCAACATTCTCTTTACCAACGAACTAGCACGGCGGTTGCAAGGGAGCGGCGTGACTGCAAACAGTCTCCATCCGGGTGCAGTTGCTACCAACTTTGCCGCCGATTCACGTGGTCTGTTTGCGTTCTTCTTCCGACTTGCCCGACCTTTCATGCTCTCGCCAGAACAGGGGGCTTCAACATCGATCTACTTGGCATCATCACCAGAAGTTGCAGGTGTCAGCGGGGTCTACTTTGTGCGTAAAAAACCAACCCAACCATCAGCCGCTGCCCAGGATGCAGCTCTAGCCAGACGACTGTGGGAGTTTAGTGAACAACTGGTCCGCGAAAAGGTCGTCGCTGTCTAGCGATTGTCCGAAACATCCAGCCGACCTGACAAGCTGACGATTGCCTGCTGCCACTCTTGCCGTGCCTTGCCCTGACCGATTGCCCAACGGCCAGGGTCATGGCGATTCTCGCGAATGCTGCCTGTCAGCGCACCGATTGGGGGCAGGGCATATACCGCTAGCACGTACCGATCCGGTACTCAAGATTTCATCAGCACACCTCAAAGCGCAAGGAAAAGGATGACCCCATCTGAGGAGCAGGAGTTCTTTTGTGGTAATGGTCACACTTTAATATAGCAAAGGACACGCGGAGCAAGGATAACAAGCGCAGGTTAGAACAGGGGACCCTTGCTATTCCGCCACGCCACAGAGCCGATATGAACGCTTGTACCGAACTATGTAGCGTATCCGTGCTAGAATAAACACCATAGCACCGACAACCGTTAAGCCGGAAAGCGTCATTGACTATGCAAGGTCAACCGTATCATGTGTTGGTCATCGATGATGACCCGAACGTGCGCGACATTCTAAGCGATCTACTCAAACGCGAACGTTGTGTAGTGCACACCGCAGAATCAGGTCTGAGCGGGATCGCTGCTGCACGCGCAGAATTGCCCGATCTGATCCTCCTCGATGTAATGATGCCCGATCTCGATGGGTTCAGCGTCTGTCGAATGTTGCGTGATGATCCACTGACGGCTGAAGTACCTATCATTATGATCACGGCACTTGATGATCGATTATCGCGGCTGGAAGGAGTCAAAGCAGGCGCCGATGAATTTCTCTCAAAACCGGTTGAATTAAGCGAGCTACGCCTACGTGTCCGCACAATGCAGCGTATTAATCGCTATCGACGCCTTATTGAAGAACGCGAGCGAGCTGCCGCGCAGGAACGCTTACTTACCGAACAGGCCCGACAGGCAGCGCAGGCTGTTGCTGAGGCGTATGATCAGACGTTGATCGGATGGTCACGTGCACTCGATCTGCGCGATAAAGAGACTGAAGGACATTCACAACGTGTCGCCCAACTCACTCTGGCTGTTGCCCAAGCCCTCAATATTCCGCCAGAAGAACAGAACAATATGTGGCGCGGCGCTATGCTGCACGACATTGGCAAGATTGGGGTGCCCGACTCCATTTTACACAAACCAGGCCCATTGACCGAAGAGGAATGGGAAATTATGCGTTGCCATACCACCTACGCCTATGAACTGCTCTCACCGATTGCCTACCTGCGGCCGGCCATCGACATTCCCTACTGTCATCATGAGAAATGGGATGGAACCGGTTATCCGCGTGGATTACGTGGAGAGCAAATCCCGCTGGCTGCCCGTATCTTCGCCCTGGTCGATGTATGGGATGCGCTAATCAATGATCGTCCTTACCGCAAGGCGTGGAGTCGCGAGCAGGCCTATCAGTACATTTGCGAGCAAAAAGGGAAGCATTTTGATCCAAACCTGGTTGATCTCTTTCTCTCAATCGCTGCACTCGATCTGGCAAAGGCTGCCGAACGGCAGGTAGCAGGCGAAGACGAAGCACAATAACCGGATGATAGCAGTTCGGCTGTAGGGCAGCGAGTGAGATAGGCGGGCCGGTAGCCCGACTCTTCAGAAGTTTTCTTCAGGAGACAAATGGTAGAATTATTGACTCGGCGCAAGAAAATCGACCGCAACGTACCCTTCCAGACCATCAGGAGTACGTACTGGACGCCAGACAAAATCAGGGCCGGGAACATCTTCACCGATTTGCTCAAGTCGGGTTCCATCGGGTAAAGTAGTAATCGGTTGATTATTCCGATTTGGTTCTGGCCGCAGGAACAATCCTTGACCACCGGTATTAACGACCACAAAGAAACGCGGTGCCGGTGTTGGTGACGGTGATAGAGCGGAAGTGTTCGTTTCATCTGTTGACTGGGTTGGAGTAATGATACCAGGCTCGAGGGAGGTGGTTGTCGGTGTACTCAGAGGCACTTCACGCCGATCATCGCGTAGGTACCCCAGAAAGAGGAAAACAATCAATACCAGGAGCACAAATGCAGCAATGACATACGGCCAGCCCCGTTGCTGTAGCCAACGGGGAACGACGTGCCACACATTATTCCGGTTAATCATACCCCGATTGGGCCGTGATGGTCGCCACGCCGGAGAAGCTGATGTCGCATCCAGACGTTCAGTACGCGGTGTTTCACGCTGACGAACTGCACCTCTTCCCGATTGTGGATCGGTAGCACCGGCCTGCCGTTCCTGTTTATCACTCATGGGACACACCTCCGTCTGCATCGCCTCCGAGCTATGATAGCACATCTTTATGAGCGAACCGGTCAGGCTAGTGATGTCTAACTCAGACTGCCGATGTCTCAAATGCCGATGATTGGCTGTCGCTTCACTGAAGCCCACTCATCGCCTGTCGATCCAAATACGCTAGTAACGGATGCAGATAAGGTGTCACCCCTTTGTAATCCAGCATTAACGGATCGAGCTGCCGCAGCATACGCGCTAGTGCTGCCGCCCATTGTGGATCGGTAGTCAATTCGGCTAAAGCAACGACATACGTGCGCACGGTAAAGAGAACAACCGGGTGACGCACCATACGGACCAGCGTCTGTCGTTCAACCCGATAAAAAACCTTCTCACCGGCATTTTCAGCCGTAATTGCCGCCTTTTGCCGATCCAGGGCGCCAAGACGCGGTGAAAGTTCGAGATCCGGTAGGACGACCAGCGACCAGTTGCGCCGCCAAACCGGACGTTGTGGTTGCAAACGAGCTATCAGTTGATTGGTTGACGCTGCCAGGTGCGCATTAAAACCGGGTACCGGTCCGTGAATCATTGCCATCGGTAAGCCCATCTTATCGGCAAGACACCAGCGATTAGGAAAACAAAGCTGACCGGCAATCAGCGGATGACCGGCAGCTTCATCCACTGCGATCAACAAAAGATCCTCTTGTACCTGCCGCCCCAACCAATCAATCGGCCAGAGACCGAGTTCTTCACCAACGCGAATGATGGCCGTTTCACCGCGCAGGCGATTTTCCCAATGTAGTTCGGTATCACGTTGCTCTACGTAAAACCATTGCGGATAGGAACGGGCTAGCTCCTCAACGCCCCATACCAGTAATTCCCATTGGGCGGGCAAACTTTCCGGGTACGCCTGTACGTAATACGAATGATCGGCAGCCAGTAGCGCCCGCTTCAACGCCAACTCTGCGTGGTAGTGGTTAGGATCAACGTGAAAGACCGGCGCCCCGTGTAATGGATAAGCCCCGATTCGTAAGACCGGTGATGAGGGTATAGCGAATGGATGAAAGGGCCAGGATTCAACCACAGTGAACCTCACGGGCAGCCCAGATAGCCAGAGCACGAATGTGTTCGGGTGTGGTTCGACAGCAACCGCCAATGATTCGTGCACCGGCTGCATACCACTGGCGGGCCTGTGCTGCGAAGTCAGCAATCTCGGTTGACCCGATCCAGCATTGTGCCACTGGATCGTAAGTCTCGCCTGAATTGGGATAGACGACAATCGGTTTCGACGTAACTCCGCGAATTGTCTGTATCAAATCGGGTAGAAATCGGGGCGCTGTACAATTAATACCAACCGCTACAACTTGCGGATGTGTAGCAATTTCCGCAACGCATTCGGCAATCGATTCGCCTTGCGCGTTATGCTGGCCATCACGTGCGCTAAAGCTGATCCACGCGGTATATTGGGGAAATTCGGCTAACAGCGCAACCAATGCCCGTGCTTCATCAAGGCACGGTATCGTTTCACAGGCGAAAAGATCGGGCTGAGCCGCAGCTAGCGCCGCCATGCGTGGGCGATGAAAGTCTATCAATTCACGGATAGATAGGCCGTAGTTACCACGATACTCTGAACCATCGTGCAAAAATGCACCATAAGGGCCAATCGAAGCGGCGACGAGTGGCCGGATCCGATTGATCCGATTTGCCGGATCAGCCCAAAACTGATCACGTGCAGCACGTGCTAGCTCTACTGAACGCTGCAACAGCACGACGGCCTGATCAATCGAAAGCCCACGTGCCACAAAACCAGGGATGGTTGCCTGATAGCTGGCAGTAATGACGACATCGGCGCCTGCGGCAACATAGTCGGCATGAACAGTCTGAATCAACGCTGGGTTTTCGATCAACACCTTTGCCGACCAGAGGGGATCATTGAGATCGCAACCACGCCGCTCTAGCTCTGTCGCCAGCGCACCATCAAGAATCAGCAACCGACGTTGAGCAAGGGCATTCGCCAGTGGATTCATACGCTTTGCTGTGATCAAATCAGATACCCGTATCCAATGATACCATAGTGCGCCAGACGCAATGGCTGTTCGCCACGCCAGGTCAGGCCAATCGCACCTGTAGAGATGGGTGCATGATCGGCTCACTCCTTTTGTCAGGTAAGCCAGGGGACGCATGTGAACTACATGCGTTCTCGCTGCTGTAGGCTATACAGCATGGCGAATTTTACCACTTCATGCCAGGCCAGCGTCGTACAGAGAAACAGACCCAATCCGCCATCACGCCAGCCACCAAGCTGAACGTAGCGCCGCCAAAATTCACGCGCAGGTGCACCGATCAGGTTCCGTAATCGCATTCTCCGTCCAGCCCGATACAGCATAACCGCTTCTGCAAACGCATACCGGGCCTGCTTTTGCCATAGCTCATCAAGACGCTCGATATTGAGATGGAGCAAATGACCGCCCAGCAGAGCAACTTCACCTTGCAGATTGGCCACTTCATGAACAGCAACGTGCTCATCGTAAGTAGCGGCGCTGCGGCGGAGCAAACGCAGTTGAAAATCTGGGTACCAGCCACCACCGCGCAATCGTTGGCCAAAAAAGAGGTTGTAACGTGGCATGCGGTAACCGGCAATATTTGCTGGAGGACCGACATGCATCAGCGTTGCGATTTCAACAAACAATGCGGGGGTTAACCGCTCGTCAGCATCGATGAAGAGCACCCACTCGCCACCACAGTGTTGCAGCGCCAAATTGCGTTGGGCACTAAAGCCACGCCACTGCTCAATCAAGACCCGCGCACCATGAGCCTGCGCAATAGTTGCCGTCGCATCACGAGACTGGTCGTCGACGATGACCACTATATCGCTACTGAGACCGGCAACACTACGCAGGCAGCCGGCAATATAGCGCTCTTCGTCACGGGCAATAATTGCAATTGAAAGCAGAGAATGTTGATCAACAGGCGACATCATCAAAACAGAGTTGTTTGCTGCGGCCCAATCTCAAGATCAGGCGGTAGAGCACGTTCAGGGTACGGCAGCCCCAGATGTTCGTAGGCGCGGCGCGTCGCAATCCGACCACGTGGCGTGCGTTGCAAGAAACCAAGCTGCAACAAGAATGGCTCATATACGTCTTCGATAGCATCGACCTCTTCAGCCAACGCCGCAGCCAGTGTACTTAGACCAACTGGACCACCGTTGAACAATTCAATAATTGCGCGTAACAACCGTCGGTCATTCTCATCAAGACCCAACTCATCGATTTCAAGTTGGGCCAGCGCCGCCCGTGCCACCTCAAGCGTAATCGCGCCATCGGCCACAACCTGGGCATAATCGCGCACACGTCGCAGGATACGATTCGCAATCCGTGGTGTACCACGTGCCCGACGGCCAATTTCATGCGCGCCTTCAGGACTAATCGGCACACCCAAAATGCGAGCCGATCGAGCGACAATTTCAGCCATCGCCTCATCAGAGTAAAAGACGAGCCGATGCACAGCGACAAAGCGATCACGTAATGGTGAGGTGAGCAGGGCCAGTCGTGTTGTAGCTCCGATCACCGTAAAGCGGGGCAAATTGAGACGTAGACTGCGCGCACCTGGCCCCTTCCCCACGACCAGATCAAGCGCAAAATCCTCCATCGCGGGGTAAAGCACCTCTTCCACAGCCCGATTCAGCCGGTGCACTTCATCAATAAACAACACATCGTTCGCCTGAAGACTGGTCAGAATAGCCGCTAGATCACCGGCCCGTTCAATTGCCGGTCCACTGGTAATCTTAATTTTGGCCCCCATCTCATTGGCGACCACATTTGCCAACGACGTCTTGCCTAATCCTGGTGGACCGTAGAAGAGTGTATGGTCAAGCGACTCATTCCGTCCACGAGCAGCGGCAATCGCAATCCGCAGTTGCTCAACGACCTTCTCCTGCCCGATAAACTCATTCAGAGTCCGTGGACGGAGACTCTTTTCGATCTGTTGGTCGTCGCTATCTGAATGAGGATTAACCAGCCGCTCGGCGCTCATGCGGTCGTTTTCCTTCCTGTTCGCACAGGTGTACGTATCTTTGCGCTGATTATACCATGGCAAGAGTGCCATGAGGCGGTTTGGTATTTTTCGCCCCTGTCGATACCGTGCAGAGCGGCGCACAGAATGGTGAATAGCATACCCATCGCCAGTTATGCACGTCAACGCATTGGAAGTAGTACACTGGTGCGCCGCCACGTACCTGGTGAACGCACGGAAGACCCCTCACCATCCCCCCTGGCCCTCTCCCACACGGGGCAAGGAGGGGGGATGGTTGGAACCCTCACCATCCTCCCTGGCCCTCTCCCACACGGGGCGAGGAAGGTGGGAAGGTTGACCTCCACTCACGCCATGGTCGCACGGGTACGGAACGTGCCGAATGAGAAAGCCGGGTTTGTGATCAGGCTCTCAGTAGCACACCTGACGCCCTTCACCCCACCGAAACATCACGCAGCAACTGCTGCTTCAGTGAGCAGTACGGCGCGTACCCGTTGACCACGCAGCGTAGTACGGTTTAGCACCTGGAGAACTTGTTGTGCAGCGCGACGCGGAACTTCAACGATACTGGTGCGAGCACGCACCTCAATCATACCAATACTACGGCCCGGTAAACCGGCTTCATTTGCAATTGCACCTACAATATCTGCCGGCCGAATCTGATCGTTGCGACCGAGATTGATCTGCAACCGTACCATCCCTCGTTCTGCCCGCTCAGGATCGGGTTTCCCCCGTTGAGCACGGGATGACCGCTCTGATCGTTGCGAACGCTCCGGCGGTGTCGGCTCGAGCCGAGTAATGGTATCAACCTGCTCGGTTTCATCTTCTTTCAGAAGCAACTTCAGCGCCGCAGCAGCCAGAGTTCGCATATCGCCCATCGCTGCCAACTCATCAACCAGTTCCATATAGGTCGACAGACCTGCTTGCCCCATTGCTGTCTGCAACTGCTGAAACAGCGCTGAACGTCGGCGCGCTGCCACATCGGCAAGAGTCGGCATCTGACAGCGTTCGATCTGGGTCCGTGTAACCCGCTCGATGATCTGCAACATGCGACGCTCGCGCGGAGTGATAAATGTAATGGCTACCCCATCACGACCGGCACGACCGGTACGGCCAATCCGATGGACATAGCTTTCGGGGTCAGTCGGCACATCGTAGTTGATCACATGGCTGACCTCAGCAATATCAAGCCCACGAGCTGCAACATCAGTCGCAACCAGCACATCGAGCTGTCTCTCACGGAAGCGGCGCATCACCCGATCACGCATCGCCTGACTCAGGTCGCCATGGAGCGACTCGGCCGCATAACCGCGCCCCTGAAGCCGTTCACCGATCTCGTCAACTTCCTGTCGGGTGCGGCAGAACACAATCGCAAGCTGAGGCATCTCGACATCGAGCACGCGGCAGAGAGCATCGAGCTTGTCACGGGCAAGCACCTCGTAGTAAATCTGGCGGATGCGCGGTGTTGTCAACTGCTCAGCCGCAATACTTACCCGCACCGGCTGACGGGTATAGCGGAGGGTCAGATGCTGAACTGCCGGTGGTATTGTTGCCGAAAAGAGGGCTGTCTGGCGTTCGGTGGGTGCCATTTGTAAAATCGCCTCTAATTCCTCGGCAAAACCCATATCAAGCATCTCATCAGCTTCGTCCAGCACAACCATGCGCAGATGGTCAAACCGCAACGACCCACGCCGCAAGTGATCAAGGACCCGCCCCGGCGTGCCAACCACAACCTGCACACCCTGGGCCAATCCCCGCAACTGCCGCTCAATCGGTTGTCCACCGTAGATTGGCAGAACTCGCAATGCCCGATGGCGACCATAACGATGAATGGCCTCTGCCACCTGTACAGCCAGCTCGCGCGTCGGCGCCAAAACCAGCGCCTGCACGACCGGCTGATCGGTCACCTGTTCAATTATTGGCAGCGCAAATGCTGCCGTCTTCCCAGTGCCGGTCTGAGCCTGAGCGATTACATCGCGACCGGCAAGTAACAATGGAATAGCTTGAGCCTGAATGGGTGTTGGTTCGTCGTAGCCAAGCCCGCTCAATGTGCTTACCAGCGCATCACTCAGGCCCAACTCAGCAAAAGTCTTCATGGTGTTCCGTTTCACAAATACTAACACTTCGCAGCAAAACATGTGCCACGCAAGATATGTATTATAGCACAGAATTCCCAAACAGGAAGATCCTTTTTGAACTACTACAGCACGCCAGAATGGAGCTCCTCATCTCTTCACGAATCATTCTTGAGCATGGTATGCTATAAGCGTCCGAGAAAATTTTCATGAATCACATCTATGGTAGATGTATCCGATACGGTAGGAGCGTGACATGACATTACCAATTCGTATCCTGGTGGCTGAAGACGAGCCAGATGTAGGTATGCTCCTGCGCGAAATGCTGGTAAGTGAAGGATATGAGGTTGACCTGGTACAGAATGGGCATCAACTCATTCAGGCCGCTCAGCAACAACCACCCGACCTCATCCTGGTTGATCGGGCGATGCCTGTGATGGATGGATTAGAAGCAATCCGACAGCTTCGCAATGACACACGCACCTCACATTTGCCGATGATAATTCTTACCGCCCTCAGCGATTCATCAAAGATCGTTGAAGGATTGGAAAATGGCGCCGACGACTATATCGCAAAACCATACGACCGCGAGGTATTACTGGCGCGGGTACGTTCCCACTTACGGCGAGCCGCTCAGTTACCGCTGCGTAATCCATTGACCGGTTTACCTGGTAATGCGGCAATCGAAGCGGAAATTAACCGCCAGCTTGAACAGAAGGCCAAGTTTGCCTTGCTGTATATCGATCTAGATAATTTCAAGGCCTTTAACGATGTCTACGGATTTGCCCGTGGTGATAAGGCCATTCATCTCGTCGCCAGCATGTTACGAGAGCACACCGCTCCCGATGACTTCGTTGGTCACATCGGTGGTGACGATTTTGTTGTTATTCATCTCGGCCCCGATCCTGAAGCACTGTGCAAGCGCATTATTCAGGTCTTCGATCAAAGTATTCGTGCTCTCTACGACGAGGCCGACTTACAACGAGGATATTTAGTAGCAACCGACCGTTACGGTATCACACGACAGTTTGGCATTATCAGCCTTTCTATTGCAGTGGTAACAACCTACAACCGCACATTCCATAGTGTGGATGAAATGAGTCGAGTCGCTGCCGAACTCAAGAAAGCAGCCAAACAGATTGCTGGCAGTACGTATAAGATTGATCGACGGACTGAGGAGACCTCTACCAATCCGCTGACAGATCGGCGCGGCACCAATGCTCCTGAAGCTCTGATTATCTGTCAGAATGATATTGCACGCGGTACAATTGTGGGCACGTTGAATAGCCGTGGATATCGCTTGCTGATCGCCGATAATGAAATTGCAGCGCAGGGCCTACTTGCCCATCATCCTCATCCCGCACTCCTGGTTGCCGAGTTTAGTCCTGACATCATCCATCTCTGGCAAGAACTGAATCATGCTACACCATTGATTGCGTTAGTCAGAGATGAAGCCAGTGCCAGCGCTGCCCGCGAAGCAGGTGTCAGTACCGTTGTCTGGGATGATGATAATCCCGTTGAACTGTCTGATCAATTGCAGTCTGCATTGGCAACGTTGGTCAGGTGATACCAGGGCTTTGCAACGGTCTTGCTCTGGTCGGCTATGGTGAGGCGAGGAGACAGATAAGAGAGCGGTAGTTCCTTCCCTTTGTTCGCACTTGCAGTGGTCTAAGAGACTACGATAGTGCGCTGAGGCACGTCTAGCAGGTGCATGTTCGTCGATGTCTTTCCGTTCTCGAGCAGATTGGTCATCGCAGATGCGCCCTCCCGCATAGCCCCCTGCCCCTCTTGACACGATGCCTGCACCCTGTTAGCATAAACATCGTTTGAAGTCACTATCAAGCATTGGGAGCGTCTGAGATGGATCTGTCTGATCTGTTACATCGTGGTGTCGCCGAAATTATTGTCGAAAGTGAATTGCGAGCACGCCTGCAGAGTGGAACACCCCTCCGGCTAAAACAAGGCTTCGATCCCACCAAACCCGATATGCACATCGGTCACGCAGTTGGGTTGCGTAAACTCCGTGCCTTCCAGGAACTGGGTCATCACGTGGTGCTGATCGTCGGTGATTGGACGGCACAGATCGGCGATCCGAGTGGTCGCGATGAAACACGTACCCGTTTGTCGGCGGCTGAGGTGCGGGCAAATGCCGAAACCTACATGGAGCAGTTCTTCCGCGTGGTTGATCGCCAACGCACAGAGGTGCGCTGGCAAAGTGAATGGTTTGGGCAGTTCACGCTTGAACATGCTCTCGATCTAGCCGGTCGCTTTACCCTAGCCCAAATGCTTGCTCACGAGACGTTTCGCAAACGCTACGAAAGCGGTGCACCACTGACCGTTCTCGAATTGATGTACCCAATGCTTCAAGCCTACGATTCGGTCGCGATCAAGGCCGACGTGGAATTTGGTGGCACTGATCAGAAATTCAATATCCTCGCCGGACGTGAGCTGATGGCACAGTTGGGCATGACACCCCAACAGGTTTTTCTCGTCCCGCTTATTCCCGGTACCGACGGTCGAAAGATGTCGAAGACCTTCAACAATACGGTCGATATTCGGATGCCGCCGGCTGAAATGTACGGTCGGATTATGTCAATGAGTGACGAGGTCCTGCCGCTCTACTTTGAAGTGCTGACCGACGTGCCGATGGCCGAGATACACGAAATGAAGCAGGCAATGGCAAATGGACAGGTTAATCCTCGCGATTTGAAGATGCGGCTGGCGCGTGAGATTGTGGCGCAGTTCCACGATCCAACTGCGGCTGCGGCTGCCGAAGCTGCCTTTATTCGCCAGTTTGTCGAGCGTGAAGTGCCTGAAGATATTCCGACCTTCACGCTGACAGCCCCTAGCGGCATTGTTGACGTACTGGTCGCCAGTGGCCTTGCTCCCAGTAAGAGTGAGGCACGACGTTTAATTGACGGTGGAGGAGTTCGGGTCGATGGTGAACGGGTCGAAGGCTATACGCTCACGCTTAATCCTGGTGCAAACGCTGTCGTTCAGGTGGGCCGACGTAAATTTGTTAGAGTGGTGTAGAGGCAGAATTATGACCTGCCTCTTCCCCATTAGGAACGTGCGCAGTACCAGTTTGCACTAATATTCGGTCGTGTTCGATGATCGTCCGAAAGACAGCATCTGTCGTGGCCCAGTCCACAATATCAACCTTCCAGGGTAGATCTGACTCGGCAAAATCATCTGCAAGCGCAGCCATTACGTCAAGCGTGAGCGGTCTATCAGTCATAATAACCAGATCGAGGTCAGAGTGTACTTTCGCCCGACCCTGAACCCGTGAACCAAATGCCCAGACATCGTACTGAGGTACATGCCGCCGCAGAATCGTGCGCACGAGTGCCAGATGTTCGGGTTGAATATCAAAACGTTGCTCGCTCATTACGCACTTCCAGGGCGCTCAGCACCGCTCGCGCATCGGCAAGGATAGCCCCTGCTTGCTCACAAACCATCCGTGCTTTCACACTATCGTATGTGTGAGAGGTTATATTGCGCAACTGACGGTAACGAAACCAGGCTTCGACGTTGGTCACTAAACCCTTTTCGGCAGCAGTACGTATCAGGTCACGAAAACTACTAAAATCGATTTCCGTAGGAGAAGTAGCATCCAGCTCGAGTCGCCGCCGAATCATTTTCATGCACAGTTCGTATACAAACTCAAAGTTCTGTACTACACCAGCCAGGAGTGTTTGCTGAACTTCTGCGCGTTGTGCATTAAACCAGTCCTGATCATTCACAATGCGCAGAGCAGCATCGAGCGATTGGATAGCACGCGATAATGCAGACAGATCGAGTAGCATTCCTGTACATCCCTATTCTGAGTGCATCTGAACATTCAATCTCTTTTCCCCAACCTTTGTCTTTCGCTCACCGTGCAACGGTATGCGTGCGAGCTGCTGCAAATGTTGCACTATTCTCCGTCGTCCCTACACAAGCGGCGAACGGCTGATCAGAACCACGAGCAATCTCCCCTGCCTAACCGAAACTCGTGCCGGTAACTTGTCGATCACGTTACTTACCCCGCGTGCCCGGTCATAGTAAAGGGTCCCATTATGAAGCGGATAGGCCAGACCTTCTGTCGTAATGCCATGCGCATTACCACCAAAGGGGAGTAATGACACGGTATCACCTTCAAGACCGGGGATGATACTCTCGTCATGCACCAGCCAGATCTGCTGTGGTAGATCGATAAGGCGCACCCGTCGTTCACGCAACTCATCCATACCCAACAGCATCACGTTCGCCAGCGACTGATCCCAGCGGCCACCTAGCGCGCCAATCACATCGATCCGGGTCGCCCCCATTCTGGCCGCAGCCAGCAACGCTAACTCCAGATCGGTCTCGTCTTTGTCGGGTCGGTGCCGTTCGATCACAACCCCTTGTGCCTGATACGCAGCCAGCGCTTCAGGTATAATCGAATCGAGATCGCCGATGAGTAAGGAAGGAGCATAGCCCTCTCGGAACAGAGCTGTCCCTCCGCCATCGGCGGCAATCAATCGGTCGGCAGCCTGGATCAGACTGCGGTATGGCGCTACATCAACCGCCGGTGCATTTGCCACAATCACCACGTGCATAGCATTCACATATCTCTGCTCAGCAAAGCGGTCACTCCAAAACCGATAATGACCAACCCTGACACCAGGTTAATCAGGCGCAGTACCGGCACGGTTACTCGCTGTCGCATCAGACTAACCCCACCGCTTAGCAGTGTCCACCAGAGGGCTGAACCACAAGCTACGCCGACGACCAACACCAGCCCCATCCCCCCTTTACCAACAGTGCCAAGACCGGCAAAGATAACGGTAAAGATAAGAATCGTTGCCGGATTTGCCAGTGTCAACAAGAGGGTAGAAAAATAGGCACTCAACAACCGACGCCGTGTCGGGGTCGACTCAATAGAAACCGGCACTGGTCGGGCGATCATTGTGGTAAGGCCGATCCAGATCAGCGCCATGCCACCAACGATCTGCAATGCCGCATTCAAGCTGAATATCAACGAACTCAGTGCTTGCAAACCCAACGCTGCGACACTTCCGTAAAGCGCATCAGCAGTGGCAGCACCCAAACCGCTGACAAAACCGACCAACCGACCATCGGTGATTGTGCGTCTGATACAGAGCAGGCCAATTGGACCAACTGGTGCTGCAATTGCCAGCCCAAATATCAGACCACGAATGAAAAGCTCTATCATCATTAGCATTCCTTTTCGGGATATTATACGCGATCCAGACTGCTTTGCGCGCCAGAAAACCATGTATACTGAGATTACAGTGTTTACTATACCCTAAGTACATGAGGAAAATTATGGCTGAATTACGCCGTGTAGCTCTTTTTACCAACGAATACCCGCCATACATTTACGGTGGTGCCGGTGTTCATGTCGAATACCTGAGCCAGGCCCTGGCCAGGATTGTACCGGTTGAAGTACGCTGCTTCGGCGATCAACAGATTGAAACGCCAAACCTGAAGGTACGCGGCTATCCACGTTGGGAAGAAGCACGCCAGAATACCGATCCACGCTTTGCCGGGGCAATTGATGCTGTCGCTCGTTCGCTGGCGATGGCTAAAGATACGCTTGATGCCGATGTCGTTCACTGCCATACCTGGTACACCGATCTGGCCGGCCTGTTCGCCAGTAAGTTGTGGGGCATTCCGTACGTACTGACCATTCATTCACTCGAACCACTCCGACCATGGAAAGTTGAGCAATTGGGCAATGCGTATCACCTCAGTTCATGGATCGAACGCACCGCTATCGAACAGGCCAATGCGGTGATCGCTGTCTCAAAAGAGACGCGAGCCGATATTTTACGTCTCTTCAACGTTGACCCCAACCGGGTTCACGTGATCTACAATGGAATTGATCTCAACGAATATCGCAAAACGAGCGCCACTGATGCTCTCGAACGCTACAACGTTGATCCCAGCCGTCCTTTTGTCCTCTTCGTTGGCCGCATCACCCGTCAGAAAGGAATTATTCACCTGGTTAACGCTATTCCACACATCGATCCGTCAGCGCAGATCGTGCTCTGCGCCGGTGCACCTGACACGAGAGAGATCGGAGTCGAGATGGAAGAACGGGTAGCCGCCGTCAGTGCCCAACGCCCTGGCGTGATCTGGATTCGCGAGATGCTCCCACGACAGGACGTTATCCAGTTCTACTCGCACGCTGCCGTCTTCTGTTGCCCAAGTGTGTACGAGCCGTTTGGAATCATCAACCTTGAAGCTATGGCCTGCGAAACGGCAGTGGTTGCTTCAGCGGTTGGGGGGATCAAGGAAGTTGTCGTCCATGAGGAGACTGGCTTGCTAGTCGATCCCCATCTCAAACCAGACAGCTTCGATCCAGTCGATCCTGCAGCGTTCTCGGCTGAGCTAGCAGTTGCCATTAATCGCTTGCTGGCGAATCCTGCGTTACGCCACCAGTTCGGTCAGGCCGGACGGCGCCGCGTTGAACAGATATTTAGCTGGGATGCGATTGCCCGCCAGACGATTGATCTGTACCGGTCAATTATCGGGTAAAACGTGCGCAGTAGCCTAGGCCCATCCTGGGCTACTCTTGTTCTACCAGTGCTGCAACACTGTCGATCTGCACTTCCCCTATCCCACTCCACATATCATACTCGTCATCAATAACAATGGCAGCGAAATACCATGGATAATCAGGCCGTCGGTTCCCTTCACCGGCCAGATAACCAGACCGCAGGGAATGATACCCAACAGGCACGACCAACGTCTGCCATTCCGGTGGCCCGATCATCCCGGCAGTGATGGTAAATAGCTCACCTTCGGCATCGCGTAGCCAGAAGCGGAGATAGTGCCCACTACCATCTCCGAACAGCCGTACCGTGAGCGCCGTGGTGTGGTTAGGAAGGAGAATCGGGTCCTGCAACTCAAAGGCTACGTAGTCGTTATCACGGGTTGTAAAGCGATAAACAATGTGGAATGCCCCTCTCACCGCCTGGACGGAACCATTGGGCTGTGCCGGTCGTTGCCACGTTTGCCTGGTGTGGCGTTCAAAAAGCTGAACCGTCACTCGCGATGGTTCCGGCACCGATCGGCGCTTCGATGAAGCCAGCGCCCGCAATGCTGCGGCAGCCGGCTTGGTACCTCTGAAGTCTGCCCGTCCATTCCCATACGTGAACAGGCCATACGTATTGTGGGGATCATCTTTGAGCGCGTACCAGAACACATGGCTTACGCCGCCTTGCCAGAGCGCATGGTACGCACGAGGGAGATGGTCGGCCTGTTGCAGCGCATCAACCAGACCGAGTGCATCACGATCACTCTTCCCACTCGCCCAACCGACTTCAGTCGCCCAAATTGGCTTCTGACCATAACGCGCAGCAACTGCTCGTACCCTATCAGCAGCCGCAATCAGATTCCCCTCTTCTGGGTCGAGCGGATCAACGTAGGGATGGATGGCAATCACATCAAACGCATTCCAACCACCATAGGCAGCAATCGCATGCAGAAAGCCGGTATCAAATGGATTGATACCTCCCAAAACAATTGTTGCTGTCGGGTCAATCGTCCGAATGGTCTGTGCAGTAGCAAGTAACAGCCGGGTGTACTGTTGAGGGTTCGGCGCTGGCCGCCAAAAAAGCGCCTGATCGGGTTCGTTCCAGATTTGCCAATGCTTCACGATATGTTTGTAGCGTTGAACGACCGCAGCCGCATAACGAACAAACGCTGCTTCATCAGGGGCTGCAAATGATATGAGGTTGGGGTGATCGGTTGGATCGGCGGTTGCCCAGCCAACCGCCGGTCCTAACACCGCCAGTATTTGCAAGCGCTGCCGGTGCAATGCCGAGAGAGCAGCATCGGTAAAAGCCCAATCCCAGGTCTCGGGGTTGGGCTGAATACGATGCCAGTGAATATCTTCGCGCACCCACTCCACACCAAGATCGGCAATAATGGTGGCGGGAATTGGCATCGTGGCCGCATCGGGATAGCGAGTAGCAAGATGGCTATTGATGCCAATCGCCAGCGTCGCCGGTAGAGTACGAACAGCAATCGGTCGGGTAATCTGATGACCGGGCACCAGAGCATCACCGGTCGCCAGACTAACGGCCAGTGCCAAAATTACCAAACGGTAAAGACCGGTCAAATATGTCATGCCGTAGCCCCTATATACCGAACCGCTGACTACGGCAGCATATCAGCCCGTGAAATACGATAACGGATCATCTTACGCCAGAGGGTAGCTCGACTGATCCCCAACAGAGCGGCTGCTCGACTCAAGCGTCCTCTTGCCGCCCGACCGGCCCGCAAAATGGCATCACGTTCACTTAATTCTTGCGTTTCAGCCAACTTTGGACTGTCGGAAAGGAGGAGAGGGGTTGTATGGCGCGCAATTGCTGGCGGCAAATCGGCCACCGTGAGCACACTCTTCTCTGTCGTTTGCACGATCTGTTCTAACACAATCTCCAGTTCACGAACATTACCCGGCCACGGGTAACTCCGCAATGCCGCCAACGCATCGGGATCGAACGCGATCTGACGGCCAATCTGCTCGCTCAGGCGTCGTAGCATGTGGTTCACCAGCAAAATAATATCGTCACCACGCTGGCGCAATGGTGGAATTTCGACGACAAATGCACTGATCCGAGCGTATAAATCACCCCGAAAGCGTCCCTCTTCCACCAGTTGCTCGAGGCTATGCCCATGCACAATGAGACGTACATCAATCGGGATGGGGCGCGTGCCTCCACTGCGGATCACCCGACCCATCTCAATCGCCCGCAATAGCTTTGTCTGCTGTTCAAACGAGAGAGCATCAATCGACTCCAGATACAACACACCGCCATGCGCCAGCTCGAGTTTGCCTGGACGACCGGGTTGTTGTTCGGTACCCTCAACTCCAAACAGTTCGCTATCGAGCAACTGACGTGGAATGGCCGCACACGATACCCGCACGAACGGTCCACCCGCCCGATTACTCGCATTATGGATCGCCTGCGCGAAGACTTCCTTACCAGTACCAACCTCACCTCGCAGCAAAATTGCGCCACGACCGGCAGCGGCAATGCGGGCCTGCCGTAATGTTTGCCGCATACTTTCACTCTGGCCGACAATATCACGAAACGTGAAGGTTGCTCGTGCACCAACCATCTGCTGCACCAGTTGACGTACACTCTCTGTCGGACGTAGCGTAATCACGCTGCCCAGATAACGTCGGCTACGATCCCACACCGGTCGTACATCGCACATGATCGCCTGTGGGCCATTTGGTGTCTGCCAGATGACTTCTTGTTCTTCTAGTGTACTCAGATTCTGTAGCGCCATAACAATCGCTGGCGGTGGCGTAATCACACTGGCCAGCAAGCGTCCAGCAGCCGAGCGCACATTAATCCCTAGAATACTCGCCACGCGCCGACTCAAGCGACGAATCTCACCGTTTGGTCCAACAAAGATGAGACCTTCATTGATCGAATCAAGCGTCGCATACAGTTCGGTAAGCTGGTCGTTTGCTTCATTAAGCAGTCGCTCGGCGCGCAATTGACTATGCAGAGCCTGTGCCGCTGCGATCACCATTCCGAGCGCATACGGGTGCTGCTCTTCAGCGCGGTTGAGAATCGCTAATGCGCATAGCGCTTTGCCATCAGGGCTATAGACAGGAGCAGCAGACAGCGCAAATGGCTGCAACCAATAACAATAGTGTTCATCACCGGTGGTCTGAAAGGGGAAAGCCTCGCGTAAGGCAAGATCAACCGCATTCGTGCCAGCAACCTCTTCGGCCAAGCTAATCCCATAACCAATGCCGTACCGCTGCGCCTGCGTCATCACAGCACCATCACCGACGAGATCGATGATAGTACCCTGCTCGTCACACACGACAACTACAAAGCCAGGATGTTCACTCATCTGGTACAAATCTTCAATCGACGACTGAACCAGCGTGCGCAGATGACTCCATCCAACGAGATTGACCGTTCCGGCTTGCGGTGCTTGCGTTGGTTCGAGACCGCGCGCCTGACAACGTGCCCAAGATCGCTGAATCGGTGGAAGCGCAAGTGTTACCATGTTCTACCTCATCATATCATCCGGCTATTAATATTATAGCTAATTTGGCTCCTCGTTTATATTCGTACCAATCCGTGCGCTGCGCAGTGCATACACCTTCTCATACCTGACATTGGTGTGTGCGGAGCATCGCACCCTACCCATAGGTTCCGAATGCCCGTTGACCATCGCCATTCCGATGACGGTATGTGCGTATGATCCCCCCATGCGTGCGGACGTGTTTTGATCATCGGTGACAGCAGCGCCAGGGTTGTCTCCCTGTACACTCGAGTCACTCCCCTGCCTCTCCACTCGTGGAAGAGTTGAAAGGAGACAAGGGAGAAGATGAGGGGGCTTGCCACACGGTCTGCCAAGTGCGCGACGGGAAGACGTGGTCAGCGAATGCCTCCCTGCTGATGGAGGGCATGAGATGGTGGACCCTACCTACCGTGCGCTGACGGGCATGATCGGCGCACCAACAAGGAGACCTGGCAGCAGACCATTGCCGGAACAGGAGCTGCTACTGCGGTACTCATTTTGCTTGCCGCGCTCCTGGTACGATGAAAACGTTAAAAAGCTCTAAAAACAGAACATACCCTTTACGACCCCTGCTATTTCATGTACAATTATGACATTAGTGCAAAAACTGTCAGAAAGTGCAGGCTATGAACTGGTCTGATATTGCTTTCTATTACCTTCTACCACTGCTCACCACTGTCACACTATGGATAGGGCTGACATTAGGTTTAATCTGGCTTAACCGACGCGGGCCATGGGTAGGCGGATGGGCCGTGTTTTTGAGTTTACCGGTGCTATTCTTTGCCCACAGTGAACTCCTAAGCACACGCCATGACCTGAGCAACCTCGGCGCTTATCGTGCCTTTACCGCCGGTCTGTTAATCTGGGCCTGGCACGAGTTGGCCTTCTACAGTGGCATTCTTGCCGGCCCTCGTCGCCAACCCTGCCCCCCGTATGCCCGTGGCATCCAGCGCTTCTTCTACGCACTTGGTACTCATCTGTATCATCAACTGAGCTGTTTACTCGAATTGGGTTTGTTGATCTGGCTGTTGCAAGATGCAAGTCATTGGCTCGGCCCATTGACGTTTGGATTGAGTTGGGCCTTACAGCAAAGTGCAAAACTGAACGTCTTGTACGGGGTACGTGCCCTTCAGGTTGAACTCTTCCCAGCCCATCTGTCCTTTCTAGCCAGCTACTGGCGTCCTGGACCACCGAGCGCCTTTTTTCGCCCCAGCGTGTCGGTGAGTACGCTCCTGGCAGTGATGCTCTGGTTAAGTGTCGGCGCGCACGTCGGCGATTCAGCAGCACTGCGGCTGGCCCTCTTAGCCAGTCTGCTGACGTTGGGTGCTCTCGAACACTGGCTTCTTCTACTGCCTGCTCCGGCTACCGCACCTGCACCGGCAACCGATTGATGATAACCACATTCCGCATTTTGTAACCGCCTGCAGTACCCTGCATCCATGAGGGGGATCAGAAACCTGGGTTACTGATCACGCTCTCGGAAGCTGGCAAGTGATTGTACCCGTTCTCCCTGATGGTACAGAACAGGTATGCCCTGCTGCGCCTGCCAAACGTGATGATTCGGATCGAATCGGGAAGAACAATTCACAAACCACCCATCGACTTGAGGATGTTCCACGCTACTTATGATGAGCTGAAAACCACTATCCCCTGACCTGACACCTGATACGTGCCGCTTGTCGCCAGGCGAGGTATCGGTTATGATGAAAGGACAAGGTGTGCAAAAAGGAGCACCCAAACCATGTTAGAAGCAATCTTCAATCCGCAATCGGTAGCCGTGTTTGGCGCCTCACCCGATCCGGCACGCCTCGGCCACCGAGTGCTAAAAAATATTATCGATCACGGCTATCAAGGGCGCATCTACCCAATCCATCCGCGCGCAACCGAAGTTCTCGGCTTCCCTGCTTACCCTTCGGTGATGGCCGTTCCCGACCCGGTCGATTTGGCAGTGATCGTTATTCCACCCCAACATGTTCTGGCTGCGGTGAACGAATGTGGACAAAAGGGGGTACGTGGCCTGGTTGTGATCACTGCTGGCTTCAAAGAGGTTGGCGGCGCCGGACGTGACCTCGAACGAGAGTTACTGGCTACGGTGCGGCGTTACGGAATGCGCATGATTGGCCCCAATTCGCTGGGCATCATTGACACTATCAGTAAGTTGAATGCCTCATTTGCCAATGCCATGCCGCTCCCTGGAAACATCGCTCTGATGTCACAATCAGGCGCTATCTGTGCTGCGATTCTCGATTGGAGTCATCAGCAACGGATCGGCTTCTCGCGTTTTGTCAGTCTCGGCAACAAGGCTGATGTCGATGAGGTCACGCTGCTAGAGGCCTGGAATCGCGATGAGCATTCCAAAGTGATTCTTGCCTATCTAGAGGCAATTGACGACGGTCCTAATTTCATTCGGGTAGCGCGTGAAGTGACGAAAGTCACACCGGTGGTTGCCATCAAAAGTGGGACAACGGCTGCCGGTACTCGGGCAGCTTCTTCGCACACCGGTTCACTGGCCGGTTCTGAAACCGCTTACGAAACGGCGTTTGCGCAGAGTGGTATTCTGCGTGCCCGCACCATGAATGAGCTGTTTGATCTGGCGCTGGTCTTTGCCTATCAGCCAATGATTCGCGGTAATCGAGTGGCGATTGTTACGAATGCCGGTGGGCCAGGGATTATTGCTACCGATGCCGTAGAACGAAGTGGGCTGGCAATGGCCGAATTCACCCCTGAAACGATTCGTCGTCTGCAAGCGAAACTACCTCCCAACGCCAACTTTTTCAACCCAATTGACGTCATCGGTGATGCGACTCCAGACCGTTATGCCTGGGCCATCGAGGCTGCGCTGGCCGATCCAAACGTTGATGGCCTGATTATCCTCTTTACCCCGCAGGCTGTCTCCGATCCGCTTGTGACGGCACGGCTCATCATTGATCTGAGTAAACAGACGACCAAGCCAATTGTCACTAGTTTTATGGGTGGCGCTAGCATCACGAGTGCGGTAGAGGCTCTGAATGCAGCCTGTATTCCTAACTATCTCTTTCCCGAACGAGCTGTGCAATCACTGGCCGCAATGTACCGTCAGTCGCTCTGGCAGCAACGTCCGGCGCCGACCTACCGCACCTTTCCGGTTGATCGTCAGCGCGTGGCCGATCTGTTCGCCAAAGTACGCGCAGCCGGTCGGGTCGAATTGGGTGAGATTGAAGCGCGGGAAGTGATTGAAGCCTATGGGATGCGATTACCGCGGAGTCGGTTGGCCCAGACCCCCGATGAAGCCGTCGCTATCGCTAATGAATTTGGCTATCCAGTGGTGCTAAAGATTTCTAGCCCAGATATTCTGCATAAAAGCGACATTGGTGGGGTACGAGTCGGCTTACATGACGCAACGGCGGTACGCGACGCCTTTGAACTAATTGAATATCGAGCACGCAAGTATTTGCCCTCCGCCCGCATTTGGGGCATACTGGTGCAAGAGATGGTGCGCAAAGGCCGCGAAATCTTAGTCGGTATGACACGCGATCCCCAGTTCGGGCCACTGATCGCAGTAGGAATGGGAGGCATCTATGTTGAAGTGTTAAAGGATGTTGCCTTCCGCCTTGCCCCCCTAAGCGTCGAAGAGGTGCAAGAGCAGATACGTTCAATTCGCGCTTATCCGCTCTTACGCGGTGTACGCGGTGAACCACCGGCTGACATCGCTGCCATCGAAGAGACGATCCTGCGAGTCAGTCAAATGGTTACCGATTTCCCGGAAATTGTCGAGATGGATATTAATCCACTCGTCGTTCATCACGAAGGCGAGGGCGCAATCGTCCTCGATGCCCGGATCATCCTCAACTAGTGGAGGCAATGATGGCAACACTATATGTCGCCTCGACCGAAACCTATGTCGGTAAAAGTGCGGTATGTGTCGGTCTGCTCCGTCGGATGCAGCAAGACGGCTTCCGTGTTGGTTATATGAAACCGGTAAGTGTCTCGGTAACCCACACGCCCGACGCAGTGCTCGATGAAGATGCGCTGTTCATCCGTCAAACCATCGGGCTTGATGCGCCGATGGAACAAATCGCCCCAGTGCTCATTACGCCAGGGGTGATCGAGTCGATTCTGCGCGGGCAACCGCATTCGTTCGTCAAGACACTCCGCGAGGCGTATCTGGCTATCTCGCGCCAGAAAGACATTGTCGTTTTGGAAGGAACAAACACGTGGGCTGAAGGCGCGCTGGTTGATCTCACTGCCGATCAGGTAACTGATATGTTGCAGGCCCCCGGTCTCCTGGTGTGCCGCTATACCTCAACATTGTCAGTCGATACGATCCTGTCGGTACAACGTTACGTCGGCGATCGTTTGCTGGGGGTCTTGATCAATCAGGTAGAAGAACCACACCGCGAGTTCGTGCGTAATCGGGTGACACCGTTCCTCGAGAGCCGGGGGATTCCGGTGCTGGGCATTTTACCTCGTGATCGCTTATTATCGGGGGTGACGGTCAACGAGCTAGCCCAACATCTGGGTGGGCAAATTATTGGCCGCCCAGAATGGGGTGAGAAGATGCTCGACTCACTGATGATCGGGGCGATGGGCGCGGAAGCCAGCCTTTCGTTTTTCCGTCGACGGGCGAATAAAGCGGTTATTACCGGTGGCGACCGCAGCGATTTGCAGTTGATCGCTCTGCAAACCAGTACGAACGCCTTGGTATTAACCGGTAATATCCGACCATCAATGCAAGTAATGGATCGTGCTGCTGAATTAGAGGTGCCGATCATTCTGGTCGCCGACGATACCCTGAGTACGGTTGATCGCGCTGAACGTCTCTTCGGGCGCGTGCGTTTTCACCAGGAGGCAAAACTGCGTCGCTTCGCCGAGTTGCTCGATACCCATTTCGATTTTGATCGTTTGTATCGCTTACTAGGCTTACAAATTCACTAGGAAGCGCTATGACAACCAATCCGTTGCCTGATAACGCAGAAGTGATTGGCCCGCTGATCTTTGTGCCCAACCCTGAATATCCGTACCCGTTTCCGGTTGCCCGTCCACCTCGTTTCTGGATGGAGGAAATTACCGGAAAGCTGGCGGTTGCAGTTGAGCAATATCTACAGGGTGAACCACTAACCGATGATCAATTGGCCATCATTAAACTTTATTTGAAACAATATCTCGAACGAGCAGTTATTGACGACAGTGCCGATCGGAAGCGTTTGCTCAGTCGTATTGATCGGCTGCGCACAACGCGCGATATTGAACGATTTGCTGACGAGTTATCCGAGGTGGGGGTTGAACCGTTCTGAATCAATGCTGTACCGTTATGTTCTGCGCCCAATGTTATTTCGGATCGGCGGCGGTGATGCCGAGACGGCGCACGAACGTACTCTTCACATGCTGGCGCTGATCAGCCGTTCGCGCTTCCTGTGCCAGGTTCTTGAACAGTTTACGACAATCCGCGATCCCCGGTTGCAGCGTACTGTCTTCGGGGTGTCATTTCCTAATCCGGTAGGACTGGCCGCGGGTATGGATAAGGATGGCATAGCGTTGAGGGCATGGGCGGCGCTCGGCTTCGGTTTTGTCGAAGTTGGCACAGTGACCCGTCACCCACAGCCAGGGAATCCTCGACCGCGCTTGTTTCGTCTTCCTACCCACGAAGCTCTGATCAATCGCATGGGGTTCAACAACGCCGGCGCTGCTGCGCTGGCCGAACGTCTGGCCCACCTGCAACCGCCTCCATTGCCGATTGGCGTCTCGATTGGCAAATCGAAAATCACGCCGCTCGAACATGCTATCGATGACTACCGCGAGTCGTTCCGCTTACTCTTTCCATACGCAGCATATATAGCGATTAATGTCAGCTCTCCCAATACACCGGGTTTACGTCAGTTGCAAGATGCCGACCAGCTCAGAGGATTGTTAGCCGCACTACAACACGATAACGCAGCGTTAGGCCGCAGTGATCAGCGTGGCCCACGACCACTGCTGGTCAAAATTGCCCCTGATCTCAGCGATAATGCTATCGCAGAGTTGATCGAAGTTTGTACCGATCATGGAGTGGCCGGTATTATTGCCACCAATACTACTCTCAGCCGTAGCGGATTAACCGACGTTGAACCGGCCTTGGCCGCCGAAACCGGTGGCCTGAGCGGACATCCTCTGGCCGAACGTGCCCGGCAGGTGGTGCGCTTGATTGCTCGTCTGACCAACGGTCAACTGCCGATTATTGGCGTGGGCGGGATTCACTCACCCGCTGATGCACTTCGGATGTTGGAGGCCGGTGCCAGCCTGATCCAGCTTTATACCGGTCTGGTGTACCACGGGCCGTTCTTACCCAGGCGGATCAATCGTACAATTCTCCAGAGCAGGAAGGTATCGTGATGAGCGGCTTTCTCGGTACAAAAGCTACCTTCGCCCAAGATGTTTCGCTGGTTGGTAGTATCCTGGTCGCCCTTGCGTTTACCGTTGGTGCATACCTGGCTGTAAAAGGATACTACACAGCCCATCGCTGGGTGCAAACCGGCGCCGCTGCTCTGAACCTGGTACTGGTATTTGGAGTGATGATACCTTCCCTGCTTGCAGTGTCGCCCGATGAGAATCTTACTTTGCCGACAGCGGCATTTGTGGCAATGCCAGCCCATGAAGTGATTGGTACCGTTGCTATGCTATTCGGCATATATGTTGTACTGGTCGGTAATGAATGGTTACCATTGCGCTGGCGCTTCAAAAATTATAAATTGTTTATGCGGATTGCCTTCGCACTGTACCTGATAGCAACAATAGTTGGCGTTGCCGTGTATGTTCTGATACACACGTAGCAAGAGCTAGTCTGCGATTGTCATCGAGTACGCCAGCCGCCGGCAGAAATGTGTTCGCGAGGACATAGGAGATCATTCACAGGACGACAGCGAGCGTACACTGGATTGCGTATGAGTTTATCTCCACAAAAACGAATACTGGTTGCCCTCGACACGCCCGATCTCGACACAGCAGTAGCCCTGGCTACACAACTGCGTGGACTGGTCGGTGGCTACAAGGTCGGACTAGAGGTATGTACAGCGGTCGGGGTACCCCAGATTGTCAGCGCCATTGCCGGGGTCGGCGGAAATCTCTTTCTCGATCTCAAGCTGCACGATATTCCAAACACGGTCGCCGGTGCAGTGCGAGCCGTCTGTAAGCTAGGGCCGACAGTACAGATGCTAACTGTACATTGTCTCGGTGGTCGTGATATGCTGCGCGCCGCAGTTGCGGCAGCGCACAGTATGCCGTACCGTCCACTCCTGCTAGGAGTTACGGTGCTGACCAGTCTTGATGCGACGGCGCTGGCAAGTGAACTACAGATCCAACCTCCACTGACCGACTATGTCGTCCATTTAGCCCGTATGGCGCAGGATTGTGGTCTTGATGGTGTCGTGGCTTCACCGCACGAAGTCGCCGCAATTCGCACCACCTGTCCACATATACGGATTGTAACGCCCGGTATCCGCCCGTCGTGGGCCACCGAGGGCGATCAGCGGCGGGTCATGACACCGCTAGACGCACTGCGGGCTGGCGCCGATTACCTGGTGATCGGACGACCAATAACGAATCCGCCACCGGCGATCGGTGATCCGGCAATTGCAGCCGCTCGTATTGTCTCTGAACTTGAACAGTACAATCACAACGTATGAACGAGAACGAACTTCTGACTATCCTCGAACAATTAGGAGCAATTGTCACGAACGACCACATTGTGTATACCTCTGGTCGCCACGGAAGCAGTTATGTCAACAAAGACGCACTCTACCCTCACACCACCGCAGCCAGTCTGGTGGGTGCGGCAATCGCACGTCGCTTCGCCGATGCCAACATCGAGACCGTCGCCGGGCCGACAATAGGCGGCGTCATCATGGCACAGTGGACGGCCTACCATCTGAGCCAACTGTACGGTCATGAGGTATTGGCCGTGTACGCCGAAGAAGAGCACGATGAAACCGGAAAGCGACGGGTCTTTCGGCGTGGATACGACACCCATATTAACGGGAAACGGGTATTGGTGGTTGAAGACGTGATCACGACCGGCGGATCGGTACGGCTGGTTGTGGATGCAGTCAATGCAAACGGTGGTCATGTGGTTGGTATTGGCGCACTCTGCAATCGGGGAGGTGTGACAGCGAGCGATCTCGGTGTCTCGCAGCTAATCGCACTCACCGAGTTGCCGTTGGAGAGTTACCCGGCTGAGACATGCCCCCTCTGCGCTGCCGGTGTGCCCATTAATACCCGGCTGGGTAAGGGGGCAGCGTATCTCCGCAAACAGTCGGTATAATTGCCGTTTTCCAATTTGCTTAGATTGCGGATTGCCGCCACAATCATGGGTCGAGGACAATGAACCCAGGCGTAGTGAAGGTATGACCTTTACTCACCTACGGGCTAGACCCGGTAACGCTGTGTGGATACGTTCTCTTGATTGATCGTCGCATACAAACAGGGAACACCATGGAGTCACTCGCTTACCTTGTTCGGCTTAGTACTGCTGGTCTTCTGCTCGATGTGAATACGTTCCGTGCCCAACGTGATAACCCGTATGCGCTACGTGAAGGCTTTTTAGTTGTGCTGATAGTGGGCATCCTGGTTGGGACCGCCGGAGTGATCGGAAATCTGTTGAGCAGACTGGCCAGTCCCGATCCGTTAGCTGCACTTGCCATCGTGCAACGCTCACTGGAACGCATGGCACTTATCACTGAACTACAGCGGATCAACCCTGATGTTGACCTTAATCCGATTTTCAGTCAGCTCGCAACAAACCTCAGTATCTTGCAATGGAGCGGCATCATTGGTGCCCTGATTACGCCTTTCGTCTATCTGCTGGGCTGGCTGATATACGGCATTATCGCACATCTGGTAGCACGCGCCCTTGGCGGCGAAGGGACGTTGTCCCAAACCCTGGGGTGCACCGCCCTGGCGAGCGGCGCGAACCTGCTTGCTATCGCGCAGGTTCTTCCATTTGTCAAGATTGCCGGAACTACATTGCTGGGCCTGATCGGTTGTTATATTGGTCTGCGCACAGCCCATCAATTATCGGCGTGGCGCGCCTTTTGGGCTGCACTGTTAGGTCCAATCTTGCTTGGCCTTCTGCTTCTGGTCATCAGTTGTGGGGGAATAGCAGTACTGGTTGCTGCTGCCCAGGGGAGCTGATATGTCGATCATGGATACGTTCAACGGCGCATTAACCCTCAACCAGCGCGTCTTTGCCGAGATGCGTGACTCAGCCGATGGTGTGCGACGTGGCTTTCTGCTTATTCTTCTGGTCGGATTGCTGGTCGGCGCCATCCAGAGCGCCAGTAATCTGATTAGCGTTACTAATCCTGACCAGACTGTTGATGCAATCCTTGCCGCCTACCGGCAGGCGCTTGAACAACAAAAGGAAGCAGCCACCACACCCGCACAGCGCGAGGTGATCGATGTACTCGCGGAGAGTGAAGAAGAGATTGGCAATATGCTGCGCGAGCTGTTCACCATGCCCACCCCCTTACCACGACCGATCAGTCTATTCTTACAAGCCCTTGGTCAGACGGTATCGATGCCGTTCACTTATCTGAGTAATATGCTGCTGGCAGTGGTTCTTACCCACATTGCCGCCCGACAATTAGGTGGACAAGGCGGAATCCGCTCGATGGTAGCAGTCGGTTCACTGTCGGTTGCACCGCATGCCCTCGACGCACTCACTTTTATTCCGGTATTGAGCCTGCCGATCAGCCTGATTGCGTGGGGCTGGGGGCTGATCATTCTGATTAGCGGTACAGCAGTCGTGCATCGCCTCGATAGCGGCAAAGCTACGCTCGCTGTCTTGCTCTATCCAAGTCTGTTGATTATTTTAGGCATCTTGTTGAGCTGTTTCCTGATTGTGGTGCTGGTGGGTCTTGCCGGAGCTAGGGCGTGAGAGCCTGATCAAAAACCTGAATTTCTTATCTGGAACGTACCATACCTGCGCAACCATTGCGTGAGAGGATGCCAACATGCGTTCGCGCCGGCAACCTCACGTTCCCCTTCCTCTCCTCTTGTAGGAGAGGAAGGGAGGAAGGGGAAAGGTGAGGGACACCAGGCGTGCTCCACCGCACCGGCGCTAAACCCGGTGCCACCTGGTTCCATCGCGTCGAGGAGCCACTGGCGTTTCCCGCCACCGTTCCCCGCACCATTCTGGAGATGCCATAGTCGCGCCTCATCAAAAGCCCAGGTTGTTGATGAGGCGCTGATTTGCTCGCCACCTCAGCCGACGCCCTTGCCGGGAAGCTGATCAAAACCACGAGTTTCCAATCACGTTCTCAGTATCGGTTAGCACTACCCACTAACTGCCACCCATCACGCCAGATCGGTAGCGCACCGCCACGACTGATAAACACCGCGCCTAACCCCCAACTGGCAATCGCATATCCCAACAGCACTGCGAACACAGGAGCTACAAAGCTCAACAGGATGAGGGGCAGCAGAACAACACAGGCACCGAAAGCAGCAGCCAGCGGTGGTCTGAGTGCCCACCCTGGCGCCCACATGACCGCAATCGCACGAGCAACACCGGTAAAGCCGATGATGTAGGGTATGTGCAGCAAGATGATAAGCGGAATGAAGAGCACCAAACCGACCAGACTGACGGTCAGTAGACCGACTAAAAACGGCAACATCAGCAGGATCAACACCGTCGAGAGGACTCCGACCAGAGCACTACGTAACGGTGCAGCTCGCAGTGTACGTCCAATACCGGCAGTACGTCGCGGCCAGATGAAGGCGACCGCAACACTAAAAAACAGGATCACCAGCCCGCCGACGAAATGACTGACCACCGGTGGTAGCCAGTGACGTATAGCTCGCTGCCCGCCAGCTACCCCTACCAGCGCCGATACGAGGTTTGATCCGGCCAGCGGTTCTATCCCGATCAGTGCTCCCCGTACTTGAACCGCAGGATTGACAACCACCCCACCGGCAATGGAAAGGACATTTCCCTCAACAACAGCACCGGCTTTCAGTTCAACGGTACCGGTGTAACTGACTACATCGCCGCGCACTGTACCGTGTACAGTGATCGAACCAGCCCAGCTTGTAACATCACCGTCAACTTCACCAAGTACCACAATTGACTGATCAAACGTTGCCAGATGACCCTGATAGCGCTCACCGGCGGAAATAACAACCGGTGGTAGCGGTGCCTGAGCGGCAACCGGCGCCGGTAGCCATAAAACCATCACGCACACCAAGCCAATCCACAACCAACGCTGCCACATCCTAGCTAACCTCAGCCAACGGTGCATCTGCGATGAGACGCCACCACATCCATCCAACGCTCAGCAAGAGTAACAACCCTGGCAGTAACCACCACGCCGCTGCTAGCCAAAGATACCACAACGGCTTAGCTATCAAGATTAAGGTCAAGACCAGGCGACCGACACCGGTTTCCGGATCACCGAAGAGCGCCGCCGGTGCATCACTGTCGATCAGCAAGCCCCACATTCCCAAAAGCACCAACAGGAAGGGCACCACAGGCCACAGACGATACCAGCGCCAGCGTTTAGGTGGAGGATTACTCAGCCGTCTTACAATCCGTGCTGACAGATCAGCAGGAGGCGATACCATCTGTGGCTCACCCCAACGGGCCAGCAACATCCGCAGTTCGGCCTCGGCTACCGCCAGCTCCGCATCGGTCAGCTCGTCATCCCTTCCGTGTTCCATAAATCCTCCTCGGCGGCAAGCGCCTCTTGCAACAACTTGCGCGCCCGATGTAACCTGGTCTTGACCGTCGCTTCCGTCAACCCCAAAACACTCCCGATTTCTTCGTATGATAAATCGTGCCAGAAACGTAGAATCGCCACGCCGCGATAGTTCTCTGGCAGGCGCTGAAGTGCGCGTTGCACGATCTCCTGTTCAGCACGTTGCAATACACTCCGTTCGGGACCTGGTTGTACGCCTGGCAACCAAAAGGCCACATCTTCAAGAGTTAGCCACTTAAACCGACGGCGTCGCAGGCGATCGATGCAGTAGTTCGAGCAAATGGTGAGCAACCATGTGACGAGCCGTCGCGACGGATCATAGCTTTGAAGACTGCGAAAGGCCCGCAGAAACACCTCTTGCACCGCATCTTCAGCCTCGAACGTGTCGCCCAGCATGCGGTACGCCTGATTGTATAGAACACCGGTATAGCGCTGCACAATCGTCGCGCAGGCCGATTGATCGCCATTACAGGCTCTGGCTACCAGGTCAACTTCATCCGACTGCGACTCACTCACAAATACTCCTCACAAATAGTATACGTCTCGTTAAGAAAAATGTTACAATTTAATCCAGCTATCGACCAACTTGCAAGAGCGAGCAGGTTCGTGTACCATCTTTGGTGATGCGACGGTGATCCGTGTTCCGTCGTCAATCCACTGGAGGAAGCCGTGGCCGCTAATATTAATCGAGATCAAATTCGTGCCGCTTTAGGCGAAACCGACCCGGCCGTTAGCTTTTACCTCGACCTGCACTCCGGTGAGGTGTTACGTGTACCCGACACCGATCCTAGCGCTGAGGCCGAAGCGCTCCGTAATCAGGTCATGGAGGGGTACGGTGATCGCTATCGTTACATTCCTGGTGGCAAAGCCAACCCGACCGATAGCGACGTACAGGCATGGCTTGAAGCCGAAGGTCTAGCCTGATGCTTCGGGTTTCGAGGCCGGTAAGGCAAGGCAGAGGTATCTCTCTTGCCTTGCCGATACCTTCTGGCTATTGGCTGCCTACTTTTCGTAGGGTTTCCCCACTGCCGCTGGACCAACTGCTCGCCCGATCAAACCGGCCAGCACAATCATCGTGACCACGTAAGGGATCACCTGCAAGAACTGTACCGGCACCGGCCCCCCAAATACCTGCACTTGCAAGATTTGGAAGCGGGTACCAAGCGCCTCGGCAAACCCAAACAACATTGCTCCCCCAAAGGCGCCAAATGGCATCCACTTCCCAAAGATCATCGCCGCCAGCGCAATAAACCCTTTACCGGCTGTCATGCCATCATCGAAGTTCCCTACCGTCTCAAGCGAGAACCATGCTCCACCCAGACCGGCAATACAGCCACTAATGAAGAGATTGATATAGCGCATGCGATTCACCGCAATGCCTACCGTATCGGCAGCCTTGGGATTCTCGCCGACTGCCCGCGTGCGTAGGCCCCAACGGGTCATAAACAACACTACCTGCGTAAGAACAACCAGCAAGAGCATTGCAAAGAAAATCGGCTTCCCGCCGAAGAGCAACGTGCCCGCAATGGGAATTGCCTCAAGCGAACGCGCCAGATCGGGGAATCCTGCGTTTGCGATGATCGCTGAAAGCGACGGCAAGGTTACTCGCCCACCGCCCTCGGTCACGATGTATTGACGACGCAGATAGCCGGTTATGCCAATTGCCAGAATATTCACGACAGTACCGCTAATGATCTGATCGGTGCGGAACGAAATCGAGAGCAGACCATGCAACAAGGCTATGATGCCACCGACGATGACCGCACCGATGACACCCCACCAGAGCTGGCCGGTAAGAATGAAGATAGCGAACCCAAACGCTGCTCCCATCAACATCATGCCTTCGATAGCGATGTTGATCACACCAGAGCGTTCAGCCCATATACCGGCCAATGCGCCAAGGGCCAGTGGTGTTCCCAGACGCAACGACTCGCTCAGCATCACCGTAGCGTTGGTCTGCTTCCCTGCCGCCGCCCAGATTAGGATCGCGGGAAACAGCAATACTGCACTCGTCCAAAGGGAGACATCAGCCCAGCGTTGCACACGATTGGTCAATCCTAGACTACCGGCTATCAGCATGATAAAGCCAATGATTGTCAGGCTCCAGGCGGAAGGAAAAGCAATCACCGGCTGTGGTACGGCAAGTGCAATCCGCGTGACGACCGTATCACCGGCTAATGCCTGTGGTGCATAGTTGAAGATGAGTAGTAGTCCAAGCAAGGCAAAGAATCCAGCAATTACTTGCCGACGGCCTATACCTTTACGGCGCTCGCTCATTGGGAATGTCCTTTCCTTCTCGTCATTGCATTCGATATGATACCATAAGCGATAGCCACCGGATGTCTGTCTGATGGTACGCTAGAGGGTTTTAGAAGCTCTTCCCCTTCCTGGCAGTAGCCAAGAAAATAGAAGAGAGAAAATAAGTCGAAGTAATTGGTAGGGGTGAGTTCTAAAGCAGTCTCAAACTCCCCCTTCCTCGCTCAGGGTGGGAAAGGAAGGTAGCTTGAGGAAAAGGTGAGGCGTACCAGCTGCTCACCGCAGGATGCGGGCCAGAGGCCCGCGCACCTATGTAACCGCATGGGTCAGAGAGCACCGTGACTATCTTTGTCATCAAAACGAAACCCGTATGAAAGACGACACAGCACCACTGAACGAAACGGCAATGACCACGACACCAAACCACCATGACCAACCGGCACAACCGATCCTCTTGCCGGACTCTTCCCAGCTCAGCCTGATACAACAGGTGGAAGCAATTCTCTTTGTTGCCGGTGAGCCGGTCACCCTTGAACAACTGACAAAAGTCCTCGCCGTCACACCCACCGAGATCACATCTGTTATCGATGAATTAGTCAGTATCTACGCACAACGTGGAATTCGGTTGCAACGGTACAACGATCAATATATGTTCGTTAGCGCCCCAGAGGCCGCTCCTATTGTCAGACGCTTTCTAGGAACGCAGCAAAGTCAGCGTCTTTCCCCCGCTGCGCTTGAGACGCTGGCGATCATCGCGTACCGCCAACCCATTACCCGCGCCCAGATCGATGCCATTCGTGGGGTCGATAGTAGCGCGGCACTACGGGCACTGCTCAGCCGTGATCTCATCTGTGAAGCCGGTCGGATGGAGACGCTTGGCCGACCAATTCTTTATGCTACCACCCCAACCTTTTTACAAGCCTTTGGTCTGACCAGTTTGAGTGACTTGCCACCCCTTGCAGAAAGTGAGGAATAAGGGATGAGCGAAGCGAGATGCTATCCACGTGTTTCTCCCCGTATGTCCACTCATTATCCACATGAGACCATCACCGGCGACTGGCATGTTCTGATTGCCACCGAGTGCATCAGAATGCGAACTGTGGCTTTACAGATCACCGATCCCAACAAAAGTTATCCACAATTATCCACAAGACAATCTCAACATAATACGTCACTCTATTGACCAAGATCACAAGAAACAATCTATTATCATTGCCTGTCATTATAAGAAACCGTTATAGATTTCTCATATTATGTTGCTTGAAATAAGAGCGTAGTTCGAGTATGATGACATCACGTCAACAGAAGACTTGCTGCCCGCTCTCACCACGAGCACACTGCTGATGACAACAACGGTGTTGTGAATCCCGCGTTTCGGCGCGGGTGATTCGTTATGTGTGCAGTGGAGAGGCGCGGCTCGCAAGGAGGCGCAGGGTGAATCTGACACAAATCTGGAGAACAACACTAACGACCCTTCAACCGCAAACTTCTCGTCACGACTACGAGGCGTTGTTGCGGCCAGCAACGCTCTTGTCCCTTGATAACGGCATCGCGTTAATCGGTGTCTCATCACCTGGGCAAAAGGAAGGGCTAGAGAACCGTCTGCTGATGCCACTACGGAATGCGCTTGCCCGCGTGGTAGGCTACCCGGTGCAGGTACAGGTGCTGATAGCTACCCCCTCACCGCGTCCTGAAGTGGCTGTTCCTATAGTCAACGGTTCGCGTACCCATCTAGAACCAGAACCCATTATTGCCGAGACGCCATCTTCTACGTTTATGTCCAGTAACGGCAACGGTGAGCGTGCGGTGCAACTCGACCTGGCCAGCGCGATGCGATCGGGAATGCTGAACCCTCGCTATACGTTTTCGAGCTTTATTGTGGGATCAAGCAATCGTCTCGCGCACGCTGCCTGTTTGGCCGTCGCCGACAATCCCGGTCAGGCGTACAACCCACTTTTCCTGTACGGTGGTGTCGGACTAGGGAAGACCCACCTGTTACACGCTATCGGGAACCGTGTGCTCGATCGCGATCCTGAGATCAATGTGCTCTATGTCTCGTCAGAAAAGTTCACCAATGATTTGATTAACGCGATTCGGCGGCAGCAGACCGAAGAGTTTCGGATGCGCTATCGCAACATTGATGTGCTACTTATTGACGATATTCAGTTTATTGCTGGGAAAGATGCAACACAGGAAGAGTTTTTTCATACCTTTAATTCACTTCACTCGGCCTCAAAGCATATTGTGATTAGTTCTGACCGTCCGCCGAAGGCGATTGTAACGCTCGAAGAACGCTTACGTTCACGGTTTGAATGGGGGCTGATTGTTGATGTACAACCCCCAGATCTTGAAACACGTACCGCAATCTTACGAGCGAAAGCCGAACAAATGAGTGTGCACATCCCCGACGAGGTGATCGATTTTCTTGCTCATAAGATTCAGAGCAATATTCGTGAACTGGAAGGTAGCCTCAATCGGGTTGCGGCGTATGCAGAACTGAACCGTGTGCCAATCACTATCGAGACGGCAACTACCGCCCTCGCCGATCTGCTCGGTAATCAGCGTCGTCGCCGTATCAGTGCGGAAGCCATTTTGCAGCTCGTAAGCGAACATTACGGGATTGAAGTTGAACAACTGCGGGCACGGAATCGCTCACGGCATGTTGTAGTGCCCCGTCAGGTCGCGATGTATCTGCTTCGTGAAGAGACCGAGAGTTCGCTGGTCGATATTGGCAATCTGCTTGGTGGACGTGACCACACGACGGTGATGTACGGTTGCGAGAAGATTGCCGAGGAGATTAACAGTGATAGCCGCCTGCGTAGTGAAATCATGGCGATCCGAGAGCGCATTCAGATGATGCGTGGCTAGTACGCTCATTATTGTTCGGCGGAAAGGGGCACGGTTCCGTGCCCCTACGGTGTTTTATCAAACCGATAACCTGACCTTGCTCCGCTTGCTCATCGTTGCTCGTTTGGCGTTTCTCTCTGTAGGTTGCAAGGATGCGCACGGCTTCCCGTGCTGACTGTGGTCGGTAGCCAGGCTCCTTCAGGGCGTGTCCACAATCTGCCGGTCGATCAGCCCTACCGTGACGTCAGCAGTGCGTATTGTCGGCGGTAAATGGCGATTTCATCCTGCACCAGGTGATCGCGGTCGCGTCCGGGATCACCCGCTGATGGTACTAGAAACGCGGCACAGCCGTTGTGATCGACTCTGGCAGCAGGGAAGCACCGGACACGGCGACGATGGTCATCAGACACCCAGTGAGACGCTTATCGCCCAGATCCGCGTGACAGCGTTCATAAGCGACCCAGCCTTGCATCTCTTTGCCCTTCTTGCTTGATGGGAGCAAGTTCCTCTTTCCTCACCCGGCCTGTCAGCGCACGATAGGAGCGAATCTTCTTATCCCCGCTTGCGGTGTGGTAGAGCAAGGCAAGTAGTTGTGGTACATTATAAGAGGATATGAAACTGTAGTGAGGACAACTATGCCAATCGAGTGGGTGAAAGTTCGTGACTATACCGACATTATTTATGAACACGATGCGGCCGGTGAAGGGATCGCTAAAATTACGATTAACCGCCCTGAAAAGCGGAATGCGTTTCGTCCAGAAACGATCAATGAGCTGATTGACGCCTTTTCGCACGCTCGTGATGATGAACGGATCGGTGTTATCTTGTTTACCGGCGCTGGTGATAAAGCCTTCTGCTCTGGCGGCGATCAGAGCGTGCGCGGGATCGGCGGCTACGTTGGTAAGGATCAAATCCCACGCTTGAACGTGCTCGACCTCCAGCGTCTGATTCGGATTATTCCCAAGCCGGTGATCGCGCTCGTCGCTGGCTACGCCATCGGAGGTGGACACGTCTTACACGTCGTTTGCGATCTGACCATTGCTGCCGAGAATGCAATCTTTGGTCAGACTGGGCCGAAGGTGGGGAGCTTCGACGGTGGCTATGGCTCTAATCTTCTGGCACGCATGGTCGGAGATAAGAAGGCACGTGAAATCTGGTATCTGTGTCGGCAGTACAATGCACAGCAGGCACTTGAGATGGGGCTGGTAAACGCAGTAGTTCCGCTTGAACGACTAGAAGACGAGGGTGTGCAGTGGGCGCGTGAGATTCTGGAAAAAAGTCCGCTGGCGATTCGTCTGCTCAAGGCGAGTATTAACGCCGCTGCCGACGGCTATGCTGGTTTGCAGCAGTTGGCCGGCGATGCCACCCTGCTGTATTACCTGACCGAAGAAGCGCAAGAGGGTAAGCAGGCGTTCCTTGAAAAGCGCAAACCCAATTTCCGTCGGTTCCGCCGCTATCCGTAGTGGTAACAGGACAATTACGGTATGACCACCAAAGCAAGTGCGGTGCCACCGCCGTCTCAGTTTAAAATCTGGTTGATGGCCAGCCGTCCGGCAACGCTACCGGCTGCCATTGTACCGGTGCTGGTTGGTTCGGCGCTGGCCTATAGCGCCGATGCCTTTCAGCCGCTGGTGATGCTGGCCGCCCTGTTCGGCGCGCTCTTTATTCAAATCGGTACCAATCTGGCGAATGACTATTTTGACGCCAGGAAAGGAGCCGATACAAGTGAGCGCCTGGGGCCAACACGAGTTACACAGAGTGGGTTGCTCCCTGCTCGTACCGTCTTGAATGCAGCGTTGGCCTCTTTTGTACTGGCCGCGCTGTGCGGCGTCTACCTGATTGTAGTGGCTGGATGGCCGATCCTGGTCATCGGTCTGCTTTCGATTGCGGCCGGATTGCTCTACACCGCCGGCCCGTTTCCGCTTGGCTACAACGGGTTAGGAGATCTGTTCACCTTTGTCTTCTTCGGGCTGATCGCAGTAATCGGTACCGATTACGCTCACACCGGTCAGTTCCGCTGGGTCGCAGTGTGGGCTGCTCTACCGATTGCAATGCTGGTCACGGCGATTCTGGTGGTGAATAATCTGCGTGATGCCCCTACCGACCGGAAGGCGGGCAAACGGACACTGGCGGTTATCTTTGGTGAACGCTTTGCCCGCAGTGAGTTTGCAGCCCTAGTGATTGGAGCCTTTATCTTGCTACCACTTGCCTGGATGTGGGGTGGTGCTTCGCCCTTCACGCTGCTGGCCTGGTTGACAGCACCGATGGCGCTGAACCTGATCGACTTCGTTAACCGTGAACGTGGACGGGCACTCAACAAGGCCCTGGTCGGCGCCGGTCGCTTGCATCTGTTGTTTGGTGTCCTCTTCGCGATTGGATTGTTGTTCGGCTGATGCAGATTCCAGACTGGCTGGCTCAACAAGCAACGCGCCATCCCCACCGGCCAGCGCTTATCGGCGCCGGTACGACCCTTACCTTTGCCGAACTCGACCGGTGGGCCGGTACGGTGGCTGCTCATTTGCAACAGATCGTGTCACCCGGCGCACGAGTGGCTTTGTTGGCACGGAACCGGCCCGCATTTGCGGCTGTCGTCCACGCTGTGCCCCGTGCCCGAATCACGCTGGTCCCACTCAATACGCGATTAACCGCAGCCGAACTGGCGTTTCAGCTCCGAGATAGCACGCCAGCCCTGCTGATCGTTGATCGCGATCTGCTGACCCTGACTCGTGACGCCGCTGGCACCTGCCCAATCGTTACGCTGGAAGAACTGACGACATCGACCGCGACTCCCCCACTACCGGCGCTGCCGGTTGACCTCGATGCACCCCATACCATCATCTACACTTCGGGCACAACCGGTCGGCCTAAAGGGGCTATCTTGACCGCCGGTAATCACTGGTGGAACGCTATTGGTTCTCTGCTCAACCTCGGTTTGTATGGAGATGATCGCTGGCTGGCGGTTCTCCCGCTTTTTCACGTTGGCGGGTTGAGTATTCTGTTACGCGGTGCCATCTACGCGATGCCAGTTGTACTCCATGAACGTTTCGATCCGGCGCTGGTGCATCGCGCACTGAGCGAACAGCGGATCACGATTGTCTCGCTCGTGACGGTGATGCTGCAACGTTTACTCGCCATCGACTCGGCGCCTTTTCCACCTCACCTGCGTTGCGTCTTGCTTGGTGGCGGCCCGGTGCCACAGACACTTCTCGAACAATGCGCCAAAAGGGGGATTCCAGTCACACAGACCTACGGGATGAGCGAAGCAGCCTCACAAGTCGCAACACTCGCGCCGGATGAGGCGCTCCAGCGCCTCGGTTCGGCGGGGAAACCACTTTTACCGGTCGAATTGCGCCTCATCACACCATCTGGTCAGATAGCAGCACCCGGCGAGATCGGTGAAATCTGTCTCCGTGGCCCAACCATTTCGCCGGGCTATCTTGGCGCTCCGCCACGCCGTCCTGATGAGTGGTTTCATACCGGCGATCTGGGCTATCTCGACAGCGAAGGGTACCTCTACATCGTGGATCGGCGCAGTGACCTCATTATTACCGGCGGCGAAAATGTCTATCCCGCCGAGATTGAAGCGGTTCTCCTCAGCCATCCGGCGGTGAGCGAAGCCGGTGTGGTTGGTCTACCCGACCCAGAATGGGGTCAACGTCCGGTGGCAGCCGTAGTATGCCGACAGCCAATCACGACCGATGATCTCATCGCTTACTGTCGTGCTCGGTTAGCGGGTTACAAAGTACCGCGTACCATCGTATTCGTGGACGAACTACCGCGAACCGCAGCAGGAAAACTGCGCCGTTACGAATTACAAGCGTGGTTGCAGGCGAGAGCACAACGATCAGGCAACGAATCACCTTCAGCATGGGTCTGAAAACTTCAGTTTCCCAAAAGTACGGACCTCTGGCTGCATTCGGTCATGCATAGGTGAAACCATCGCCACTCACTGCGGTAGATTCACCCGCCCCTCACTCACGCGACCCTTGTACCCCCAACGCCTCGGCACGCTGCGCCACCACGACCGATGGCCGGGTCAACCAAAATCCCAAAACGCTGGTCAAAATCACCGCCGTCCACAATGCGAATGTCGGTGTCACAAACCGAGTCAACGGTGGATGGAAGCCAAGCCCGTAGTCAACCAGGATCGACAGGCTGAAAAATGCAGCTACGAGTGCCCGTGCTGTCATACCAAGCCACCCAAGCCGGGTTGCCAGCAAGACCCCCTCGCATGTCAGACCGATATGCGAAACGAACAACATCACCTCCAGCGGCTCAACCGTACCCGCACCGAGCCAGTGGCGCGTCCAGAAGGCCAGTGTCCATAAGCCATACTTTATGCAGGCGAATGCGGCGAATGCGGTAAACCACGGTACCGGCCGTTGATAACGGAGCAGAACGAAGGCGACGGTAGCGTAAAGCGCAGCCGCCGGGCAATCAGGAATGAAAATCCAGGCCCAGGCAGGTGAAGAGACTAGCATTGGCCCGTACCAGACGATCCCACCCCAGACAACGCCAATCATATTTATCACCATACAGGCCCAAAAGATCACAGCGTTGCCGGTAATAAACACATATATCCAGTCGATCCAGCGACGAACCTGACCCATAACAACCTCACTGACAATAACCGACTACGCAGAGAAACGCAGCGGATCCGCACACCATCCTCGATGGAGAAAGCGAGGAACAGCGGATCACACATTAGCGATCCAGACGACGAATAGGTACCCCGCCAACGAACGCCCCTGGTGGCACATCCCGATTGACCAGACTCATTGCCGATACTGTCGCACCGGCCCCAATCACCACACCCGGCAAAATAGTACAGTTCGCCCCAATTGTAACATCAGAGCCGATCACCACCGGCCCGCGCTTCCATTCCCGGCGCGTCACTTCGTGACACAGAATAGTCGTATTATACCCAATCACACAATTTTCCCCCAGCGTAATATCCTCTGGAAAGAAGATGTCAAACATCACCATCAACCCAACACTGGCGTGCGGCGCCACATTGACCCCCAGCCAGCGGTAGATTACATTTTTCAGGGAAAGCGACGGTGTATAGCGGGCCAGTTGGATCAACGCTGCATTCCGTACAATGCGTAGATAGCCTCCGGCCAGTTGTGGAAAGTACCAGAGCGCATTGTGTGGCCCAGGGAGAGGAACACTTTGGAGACGTGCTTTGCGGGTAGCAGTTGAACCAAGGCCATCGACCAGTTCGGTATCAGAAGAAGTGTTCATCATCGTCAGGCTGCCTCATCCTAACTTGCCAATGACTGGCAAAAAACCACACTTTCTATTACACTACCATGGAAAACTATTTTGGATAACGGAAAACGTATGATCCAGTCAATTGACCGCGCCTTCGATGTGTTAGAAGCGTTAGCCCTGGCCGATGACGATCTGAGTGTCTCTGAGCTAAGTGAACAGCTCGATCTGCCAATTGCGACCGTTCATCGGCTCCTCTCCAGTTTAGCTGCACGTGGCTACGTTGCGCAAGAGCAAACGACGCGACGCTACGGCCCAGGGCCACGTCTGCTGGAAATTGCTGCGCAAGCTGCCCGCAGTAAGCGTTTCGATCTCGTTCGGATCGCACGTGCCGAGCTGATGAAACTTACTGCCGAAACGGGTGAGACGAGCAACCTAATCATTCGGCAAGGTGATGCAGCCGTTTACCAAGAACAGATACCCAGCCCGCACATGGTACGTATGTTTACCGAAGTTGGGCAGCGAGTGCCCCTCTACTGCACTGGTGGCGGGAAAGCGATTTTGTCGGCGCTACCCATCCCTGAAATCGAACAGTATCTGGCCCAGGGTCGGTTTGAGCGCTGGACGAAGAAGACGATCACGAATCCGGATCATCTGCGAGCCGAGCTAATGACTGCCCGTGAACGTGGTTTTGCCCTCGATGATGAAGAACGCGAAGAGGGTGTTTGCTGCGTAGCAGCACCAATCTTCGACCGCCGCGGACAAGTGGTTGGTGCGATCAGCCTGTCCGGGCCGTCAACTCGTCTCAACCGTACCCGTGCTGAAGAGCTGGGGCCACGGGTGCGCGAAGCAGCATTGGCCTGTAGCCGCCAGCTCGGTTTTCATCAGCCAAAAGCATAAGGGTCTTTTCACCAACTATCTGCGCTGACGGCATACTGATACGTCAGCGCAAGAACCATCGTCATCTGCGTGCCCCGGCGTGTCGCCTGAATGTCTCGCCTCTGTATCCGTTGGGACGACTCAGTGGATCGCACCGATCCTCGTGCGTCACGCCAAGAGATTGCCGTATGCCAAATGAAACATCGTCCAGGAATCAAGACAACGAGAAGACCTTACCCACCACCATCACCTTCGGCCTCTACCTCGATAGTACGAGCCAACCGGCGATCAAGCGGGACTGGATCAGCATTACCGACCTGTACCGTCAGCGGCCCATCAAAAGGCGCACTGGCCGTCACCACAACCCGCGCCCCTGGAATCAGACCTAAATCGGCCAGGTAACGTAACCGTTCAGCTGCCTGGTCACGTACCCGTACAATACGCGCCGTCTGATGCAGCGGTAAATCGGCCAGCCGGATCGCACGTGTCGTCGGTAACGCCCCATCGATCCCTGGGATCGGATCGCCGTGCGGATCAAAATCGGGAAAGCCTAATCGTTCGGCAATTCGCGCTTCAAGCTTCTCGCTGATATGATGTTCAAGCCGTTCAGCCTCTTCATGCACCTCATCCCAACTATAGCCGAGCGCTTCAACCAGATAGAGTTCGAGCAAGCGATGATGACGAATCACCTCTAACGCAATTCGCTCACCGGCAGGGGTCAAGACCACACCCTGATATGGTGTATGCTGCACCAGGTTCATTTCGGCCAGCTTTTTAATCATACCGGTCACCGATGCCGGACGCGAACCGCGCTGCTCACCGAGCAATGTGGTGGTGACAGCACCTACTTGCTGTTGCAGCAGATAGATCGCTTTTAGGTAATCTTCAATTGCCGGTGTAATACGACCAGGCAAGCTAGGGTCTTCAATTGGGGTCAAGGCGCGTCTCCTTCTGGCGGCGCGAGAAACTCGGCGTTTCATGGCCTCAATGTACCATAAAGCAGTTACTTCCTGCAACAGGCATGGTACAATCGTGGTCAGAGCCTTTGTTTCACAAACGTGCCATTGGTGTAGCCGCCGTGTTTGTGAATAATCTATCGACACCATCCGCATGTGGTTTAATGAGACAGAAGGAGAAACGGCGTGAACGAAGCACCTCTCGTTATCAGCTCAATTGAAGGCCCAATTGCGATCCTCACGCTCAACCGTCCGCAAGCGCTCAATGCCCTTAGTCCGGCCCTGATCGACGATCTTATTCGCCATTTAGAGGCCTGTGATGCCAATGAAGACATTCGCGTCATCATTATTACCGGCGCCGGGCGTGCCTTTGCCGCCGGAGCTGACATCAAAGCAATGGCCAACGCTACCCCGATTGATATGCTCACCAGTGGTATGATTGCCCGCTGGGCACGCATTGCCGCAGTCCGCAAACCGGTAATTGCCGCAGTGAACGGCTATGCGCTCGGTGGTGGGTGCGAACTGGCGATGATGTGCGATATTATTCTGGCCAGCGAAACGGCACAATTTGGTCAGCCGGAAATCAATCTGGGCATCATTCCCGGCGCCGGTGGTACCCAGCGCCTGACCCGTGCCCTTGGCCCATACCGGGCGATGGAAATGATCTTGACCGGTACAACCATCAGCGCCCAGGAAGCGCTGGCGCATGGCCTGGTGAATCGCGTCTGTCCGCCGGAAAGCCTGCTCGATGAGGCACGCCGTATTGCTCAAACTATCGCTGCCAAATCACCACTGGCCGTTCAGTTGGCGAAAGAAGCGGTGCGTACCGCTGCCGAGACGACTGTCCGTGAAGGATTGGCTATCGAGTTACGCAACTTCTACCTGCTCTTCGCCAGTGCCGACCAGAAAGAGGGGATGCAGGCCTTCATTGAAAAGCGTCCGCCGCAGTTCAGCGGTCGTTAGCAACGTGTCCAAAAAACACTTTCCAAGGGCTACAGGCTTTTCCGCTACCTTCCGGTTCCCTTCATAAGGGAGAAGCGCACGGTGAAGGACCGGACATGCTCCATGCCCTCGTCCTTGCCCTGGTAAGAGAGGTCGGGGGCTGGGGTAAGGTGAGGGATCTCGCTCAGCATCAGGCTGACAATACGGTCATTGTTCCTACTGAGGGTCATCTTACGGTGTAAACGATCAACGCAATTCTCAAGGAGGCTCTCAAATGGATATACACGAGCGGTTGCGATCACTCGAACACGAAAATGCCATCCTACGTCAGCAACTCTCCATCTTGCGGGCACAAGTCACCGTAAGTTTGGCCACACATCCCATCCCATTTGATGCCATTTTTCATCAATTACCGTTGCCGATGGTTCTCTTTGCACCAGATGGTCTGGCTGTAGCAATGAATCAGGCGAATGCGCAACTGGTCGCAACTCCGATTGATGAGATTGTAGGGCGGTACAACATCTTTAACGATCCGGTAGCCCAAAAACAGGGCTTTGTAGCCGCCTTTGAATCAGCACGTCGTGGTCGGGTGACAACTATACCACCGACGCTCTACAACACTGCCGAAGCCAACATTGCCGGGCGAGTCATTGATCAACAGTTCTGGTCAGAGACGACCTATTTCCCAATTTACGATGCACTGCAACGCCTGGTACTGATCGGCGAACTCAATCGCGACGTTACCGATTGGGTGCGCATGCGCGAAGAAGAGCAACGTCTGGCAGCCACATTACGCGAACGCGAGCAGCGCTTTGCTGCGGTGTTCAATCAGATTCATTTTGGCATCGTCATTGTCAACGAGAGCGGGCGGATTATCGATTGTAATCGGGCAATTAGCATCTTCCTCGGTTTTGAACGCGAAGAGCTGATTGGCAAGCAGATATTGCACCGTACCCACCCCGATGATCGTGAACGTGACCAGGTATTGTGGCAAGAGCTGCTAAACGGCACTCGTGATAGCTACACCATCGAGAAGCGTTACCTGCATAAAGATGGTCATATTGTTTATGGACGGATGACCTGTGTTGCAATGCGCAACGAGAATGGTCAAATTACGTTCCTGGTGCGCATGATCGAAGACCTCTCGGCACAACGTGCTGCCGAAGCAGAAGCCGAAGCCGGGCGCCGACTGTTACAAGACATCATCGATCAGATACCGGCTCTGATCTTTGTGAAAGATGTGACCGGACGCTACTTGATCGTAAATGAACGGCTGGCCCGTTTTGCAGGCTACCGTCCACAAGATATGATCGGAAAGGTTGACGAAGACCTGTTCCCGCCAGCACTTGCCGAGTATTACCGGGCTTTTGATCGGGAAGTCATTGAACATCGGCGTTCGATTCAGCGTGACGATGATCGCTGGACAGGGGATGGCCTAACGGCATTTACCACGATTAAGTTCCCTCTCTTCGACCACGCCGGCAATATCTACGGGGTGGCCGGTGTTGCGCTTGATGTTACCGAACGACGTCAGCTCGAATTAGAACGACAACGGATTGAACAACAGTTGCGGGAAGCTCAACGTCTTGAGAGTCTGGGAGCAATGGCTGGCGGCATTGCCCACGACTTTAATAACTTGTTGGTAGGTGTTCTGGGCAACGTCTCGCTGGCCCTCAGTGAAACTCCTGCCGATCATCCAATGCACACCCTGCTGGTGCAGATTGAACAGGCTGCGCTTCGGGCAACCGAACTGACCAATCATCTCCTGACGTACACCGGTCACCACCAGCCCGAGATGCAGCGTATCGACCTGAAACAAACGGTCGAAGAGATGGAACACCTCCTACGGAGTATGATTCCACATCGCATCGAACTCGTTTTCGTTCCGGCCACTACGCCATTGCCAATCGAGGCAAATATTGCTCAGGTACGTCAGGTGCTGATGAACCTTGCCATCAACGCCGCTGAAGCGATTAATGGTTCAGGGGTAGTGACGATAACTACCGGCCTGCGCGAACTGTGTGCTCATGAGTTAAGCAGCATGCAGATCGGTGCCGATCAGCCACCCGGTCAGTATGCAGCCCTGACTGTACAGGATACCGGCCAAGGTATGGATGAAACGACAAAAGCACGAATTTTTGATCCATTTTTTAGTACAAAATTCACCGGACGAGGGCTTGGTTTGGCAACCGTCAATGGCATTGTGCGTGCTCATCATGGTGCCCTCCAGCTTGTCACTGCTCCCGGTCAGGGCACGACGTTCACCATCTACTGGCCACTTGCACCTTCAGCGTCTCCCTCAGAGGAACCATCGCCTTCAGCGCAATCGGCGCCGCCGGTTCAGGCAACGCATACGAACGCTGGTATCAATAGTACGGTGTTGGTAGTTGATGATGAACCAGCCGTGCGCCATGTTGCACAGCGGATGCTTCACCGCCTCGGCTTCACCGTGTATGAGGCCGGTAGTAGCGATGAAGCCCTTTTTATGATGCGTCAGTATGGCGAGCAGATTACGCTGACCCTGATTGATCTTACGATGCCTGGCATGACCGGTGATGAATTGGCCGATACCTTGCTGGCCCAGTATCCAACGCTCCGCATTATCCTCACCAGTGGATTTTCACAGCAAGAAGTGCCGGCCCATTTACGTGCCACCGGCAAGGTCTCGTTCCTGGCCAAACCATTTACCATGAATACCCTCTCGCAAGCAATCAATATCGCTTTGTCATCACATGCGTTATAATACTCACAGGTTATTTTCTGACATATCCAGATTTTGATTCATATGACAATCAGCCCAGTTGTAGCCTCGCTGCGCGCTCAGGCCGCATTACAAAATGAATGGCTTGCCGAACGTCTCACGACACTGTTACCCGCCATCATGGCACAGAGCGGAATAGACTTCTGGATCGTGGTCGCCCGCGAATACAACGAAGACCCGGTCATCATGACCCTGCTCCCCGCCCCGGCAATGAATGCACGACGACGGACTATCCTGATCTTTGCCCGCAGGGCCGACGGTACCGTTGACCGACTGACACTCGACCGGTATGGCTACGGTGATCTCTATATCCAGGCCTGGAATCCCGACCATGAAGCGCAAGATGACTGTCTGACACGCATTGTCGGTGAGTATCATCCACAACGAATTGGTATCAACGTCTCGCCAACGTTTGCGCTTGCCGATGGTCTATCGCATGCTGAATACGAACGCTTACTGATAGCGCTCGGTCCTACCTACGCCGAACGTTGTGTACACGCCGAGGCGCTGGTCATTGGCTGGCTTGAACGACGCATTCCGGCTGAACTGGCAGTCTACCCCGAACTGGTAGCGCTTGGTCATCGCCTGATCGCTACCGCTTTTTCCCGCACTGTCATCACTCCCGGCGTTACCACAACCGACGATGTTGTCTGGTGGCTGCGTCAGACGATGCACGAAGCTGGCTTACGGGCATGGTTCCAGCCGACAGTGAGCATTCAGGCGCGAGGTATGCCGTTTACCGAACCTCCCACGCGCAACCGTATCTTGCCCGGAGATTTGCTTCATTGCGATGTCGGCTTTTGTCATCTTGGTCTGTGTACCGATCAACAACAGCACGCCTACGTATTAGCCCGTGGTGAAACATCCCCACCGGATGGACTCGTCTCGGCCTTGGCCAGGGCCAACCAGGTGCAGGACCTGTTGCTGGCTGAAATGCAGGTCGGACGCACTGGAAATCAGGTGCTGGCCCTGGCCCGTGCACGGGCACTTCAGGTTGGTCTACAGCCGTCCATTTACTCACATCCACTTGGCTATCACGGTCATGCAGCCGGCCCTACAATCGGGTTATGGGATATGCAGAAAGGCGTCCCCGGCGCCGGTGACTATCCCCTTGCCGATGACACGGTTTATGCAATTGAACTGAATAACGTTGCTACGGTACCAGAATGGGATGATCAACCAGTCCGTATTGCGCTAGAAGAAGATGCGGTGTTGACTGGTGGCAACATCGAGTGGCTGAACGGTCGGCAAACCCAATTGCATATCATCTAGTGATTTCGATGAGTAGCATAGGCGGCACATTTGTATGGAGGAGGTCTCATGGCTTCAGTGGCTGTGCCTGAAACCGATACCCGTCGCGCAATTATGACTGTCCTGTTTGTCGGTGTGTTTATGTCGGCCCTCGACTCGGCAATTATCGGCCCCATCATTCCGGCATTGCGGGCTGCCTTTGCGATTGATAACACCCAGGTTGTGCTGGTGAATATCATCTTCACCCTCTGCTCGCTGAGCAGCACAACGTTGATGGCCAGTCTGAGTGACCGCTACGGACGACGGAGTATCTATCTGTTGAATGTGTTTGGCTTTGCCATCGGCTCGCTGGTCATTGCCCTTTCCCACGACCTGTTGATGGTTCTGGTCGGAAGAGCGCTTCAAGGTATCTGCGCAGGCGGTATTACTCCTACTGCCAGTGCGGTGATCGGCGATGTCCTCCCATCTGCCGAACGGGCTAAGGCATTGGGTCTGATCGGGGCCACTTCAGGTATGGCGTTCCTGGTTGGGCCGGTTCTGGCTTCGCTGATCCTGGCCGTCGCCGACTGGCAGTGGATTTTCCTGCTGAACTTGCCGGTTGCGGCAATGGTGATCTTCCTCGGCTGGCGTGCGTTACCACGCACAACCGCTCATCAAACGGCTCCCGATACGGTCTTTGACTGGCAAGGATTGCTGCTGCTGGTGCTAATCCTGGTTAGTACAACGTTAGGTATCAATCAACTGCTTGATCGCTTACTCGGCATCACCATCTGGCCATGGCTCTTTCTACTGGTGGCGCTGCTGACACCACTCTTAGCGTGGCGTGAGCAACGTACCGCAAACCCGCTGTTACCACCACGACTCTTCACGAATCGCCAATTACAGATTGTCTATATCCTGGCCGCCGGTTCTGGGATTGCCATGGGAAGCATCATTTTCATTACTTCGGTAGCGGTCAATTTCGGTGTACCGATCAGTCAGGCTGGTTTCTTCCTGTTACCTCTGGTCTTTCTGGCCTCGATCACCTCCATCATTGCCGGTCGTTTGCTCCCGCGAATCGGTGGTCGGCTGGCGATGCTGAGTGGTTATAGTCAACTAACGATCGGAACCGGTCTTCTCGGCCTGCCAGCAGCACCCTTTTGGCTCTTCGTGCTGGCGACATTGATTATGGGTAGCGGCCTGGGAATCGTCGTCGGTGGTACGCTGCGTGCATTGGTACTTGAAGAGGTAGCCGCTGGCGATCGGGGTGTAGCGCAAAGTGTGATTAACATTTCCATTAGTATCGGGACGTTAATTGCAGTGGCCGTTATGGCCAGCATCGCCGATGCTTTTGACCTCGCCACTGCCTATCTGGCCTGCACCGGTGCGATGGGGTTGATGACGATCATCAGTCTCGCCCTCCGCCGTCAGTTTAGTTTATCACCCACTCCCTGACCGATCATTGTCGGTATCAAGTTGTGCTATCCTATCCGGCAACGGCAGTTGGCCGGGTAGGATAGGTATCTGACCATGCGGGTCGCTCTCGTTCACGATTATCTTAATCAGTACGGCGGTGCTGAGCGGGTGCTCGAGGCGCTGCACGAACTTTTTCCGGCTGCACCGGTGTACACGTCGATCTTCGATCCCACTTCAATGCCGGCTCCATACCAGAACTGGGATATTCGCACCTCATTTATGCAACACCTGCCGGCATGGCGTTCTCAGTTTCGGCGTTATGTCGCGCTCTACCCCACCGCTTTCGAGCGATTCGACCTGAGCGGCTACGATCTCATTATCAGTAGTTCGAGCGCTTTTGCCAAGGGTGTCATTCCGCGTCCCCGAGCACTCCACATCTGTTATTGTCATACGCCGATGCGTTTTGCCTGGCGCACCGACGACTACGTAGCCCGTGAGCAGATCAACGGGATCCAAGCCAAGCTCTTACCGTTCATCCTCAACTACCTGCGGATCTGGGATACAGTCAGTGCGAATCGAGTCGATCTCTTTGTCGCGAACTCCCACGAAGTTGCCGGACGGATCGCCCGTTATTACCGGCGACCATCAGTAGTGATTCCGCCACCGGTCGATCTGCCACCCTACGAACCGCAACCACCCGAAGAGTTTTATCTGGCCGGTGGCCGTCTGATCCCGTACAAGCGATTGGAACTGGCGATTGAGGCGTTTAACCATCTCCGTCTCCCCTTAAAAATCTTCGGTGATGGTCGCGACCGCGCCCGTCTTGAACGTCTGGCCGGCCCCAATATCGAATTTTTGGGCTGGGTTGATGAAGCTACGCGCCTCGATCTGTTTGCTCGCTGCCGTGCCTTCATCTTTCCCGGCGAAGAAGATTTCGGTATCACCCCGCTCGAAGTGCTGGCAGTGGGCCGACCGGTCATCGCTTACGCTGCCGGTGGCGCACTCGAAACGCTGATCGATGGCGTGACCGGACGCTTCTTCTACCAGCCGACTGCTGCCGCCCTGGCCGCTGCCGTCGCCCTCTCGCGTACCGATCAGATCGATCCGCTTACACTCCGTCGCCACGCCGAACGCTTTAGCCGCGCACGTTTCCTCAAGGCATTCCGCTCCTTCGTCGATGACGCTTTAACTGCTCACCGCGAAGGTCGCCTCTTTGAGTTTGAACAGAGTCTGCTCGGCCAACAATTCTTGCCAGCGTAGCAATACATCGTGACACATTATGTCTACTTTTGGTATCATCTAACCGGGTAAAGTGTAGTAAGATGTTGGCGAGTAATGACAGCAGGAAGAATTATGGGATTGACAACGTTTATTCGCATTAGCCGTCGCTTCTGGCTTATCATTCTCTTGCCGGCCCTGATTGCCGGTGGTCTGAGTCTCTGGCTTGATAGCCAACGACCCCTGCGCTACCAGGCCTCGGCAAGGTTGTTAGTCACCTATTCATCAGCCGTGACCGCTGACTCGATAGAAAGCTGGCAAATTACCGAATTCATTATCGACGACATGCCGCAAGTTATCAGCAGTGCCAGCTTCGCGGCGCAGGTTGTACCACTTCTGGCCGAGCGCGGAATTACCCTTTCTCTGCCTGAGATTCAACAGGGTTTACGGATGAATCCACTTCACCGCGCTGTCGATCTTTCTGGCGAGGCTTCATCACCCGCAGCAGCCCAGGCCCTGGTCGAAGCTGCTATCACGGTGTTGCAAACCCATGGTTTATCATTCTGGGGGAGAACCGACGGCCAGTTGCATGTCGTTGTGCTCGATGGAGTTGGCGCAGCCCATCCAACTACGTCATTCCGTGCTCTGCTCTTTGACGCTACACTTCGTGCGGCACTTGGTTTGATTGTCGGCTTCGCACTGGCAGTCCTTGCCGCCAGATTACGCCCAACAGGCGAGGAGGGTTTATGGAAATCCGCGACTATGTAAGGATCCTGGTTAAACGCTGGTGGGTTATTATCCTCACCGCCATTGCAGCCGTTGCTGGCGCATACGTGATCAGCAAACTGCTGCCGCAAACGTTTCGCACGCAGGCAGTCTACCTCGTACTGGCAAACCAGGCCGACAACGGCCTCAATATCGTGTTACGCAACTCGATGAATAGCTACCGCGAGCTGGTGATGCAACCGAGCGTGCTCGATCAGATCAGCCAACAGATCGGCCTTGATATAAGCGGCGAGCGATTGATGGAAGACGTTAACATTCAGCCGCGCCCTGATGAGCAAAAGATTGTGATCGAGGTCGATTTGCCGCGACTCGACCAGTCGCAGGCGCTAGCCGATGCAGTGGGTGAACGCATAGTCGCCGAAGTGAATCGGATTAACGCCACTCTCGAAGGTACGGCCCGGATCAACGTGACCCGGATTCAGCCGGCCCGCCTGGTTGAAATTCGTCCCAATACGCGCATCAATATGCTGGCCGGTGCGATTCTGGGCCTGATCGTCGGTCTTGTCCTGGCTTTTGTGCTCGAATATCTTGACGATACCTTGAAAACGTCTGAAGATGTTGAACGCTTTGTCGGTTTGCCAACGTTAGGTGCCATTCCGCTGACCGAGCGATAGTTAGTTACCGCTCGTCCTGTCAGTTGATATAAAAGGTTGGGAGTAAATGATAGTGACTTCGTCGCCTGAGCAGGTACTAATCACCTTACACGAACCGGCTTCTGCCGCTGCGGAAGCGTATCGTACTCTGCGCACCAATATCCTGTTTTCAAGCCTTGATAAACCTATTCACACCCTTTTACTGACTTCCGCTGAACAAACACCCGACAAGAGCCTGACCGCAGCAAACCTTGCGGTCACCATGGCCCAGGCCGAACAGCGTGTTCTCCTGGTCGATTGTGATCTGCGCCAGCCGACGCTCCATACCATCTTCGGCCTCTCAAACGAACAAGGTCTTACCAGCGCAATTCTCGATCAAGAGGCGCCACTGGCGATTCAACCAACCGAGGTGCCAGGGCTAAGCCTGCTCCCGAGTGGACCGCTCCCTCCTCGCCCCGCCGACCTGCTTGGTTCTCGTCGCATGGAAGGATTACTCAACCGTCTGCGCCAGATCGCCGATATTGTGATCTTCGACACGCCACCCGTTCAACCCTTTACCGATGCGCTTGTGTTGGCAACTCGTGTCGACGGGGTATTGCTCGTTATTCAGGCCGGTCGCTCACGCCGTGATCGGGTCCGCGAGGCACGCCAAAAACTCGAAAAGGTCAAAGCGAATCTGCTCGGCGTTGTCCTCAGCGGCGCCCGTATCTGATTGATCGCGCAGATTGGGAAAAAGGAGAAAGTGCTTCGCGCTAAAGCAGTTTCCCCGCTTCAGCGGGGCAAGAGAGATTAAACGCTATCGTCCTTATGCAAGACGCACTCACAAATCAACCGACGATCCTGGTAATCGATGACGAAGCCAGTATTCGGAATGTCGCGAAAGCCTATCTCGAACACGCCGGTTATCGCGTCTTGTGTGCCACTACCGGCCCGGAAGGCTTACAGATGGCACTCGATCATCAACCCGATCTGATTGTCCTTGACCTCATGCTGCCCGGTATGGACGGTATGGAGATCACGGCCCGGCTGCGCGCACACTCAGACGTGTTTATCCTGATGTTGACGGCCCGCAGTGAAGAGATGGATCGAGTGGCGGGACTGCGCGTTGGTGCCGATGATTACCTTACCAAACCGTTCAGCCCGCGCGAACTGGTTGCACGGGTAGAAGCCATTTTACGTCGGCAACGGGGTAAAACGACCAAAAGTTCACTGATGCGTTTTGCCCACCTCGACATCGATCCCGATGCACGTGAAGCACGCGCCGCCGGTCAGCTCCTCGACTTGACTCCTACGGAATTCGATCTGTTGCTGGTCCTGGCTCGTAACCACAATCGCGTGCTCAGCCGTGAAGACCTGATCGATAAGGTGTGGGGCGCCGATTTCTACGGCACCGATCGCGTAGTTGACGTATACATTAGTCAACTGCGACGCAAGATTGAAACAATGACCGGCGCAAATGTCATTCGTACTGTTCGTGGTGTCGGCTACCGATTTGTCGATCCACCACTTTAATGCAACTGCTCCGGCGCATAACTGTCCGCTCCACTCTTACGCATCACACGATAGAAGCGAGTGCCGGACTGGTCATGACCAGACGAGCTTTCGGTCCGTGTTTCCTTAGCAGGAGTATGTTTCAGCCACGTGCTGCGAACAGACAGTAACACACGGTGAACTATGCGCTTTTGGCGACAACTTCGCTGGCAAATCATCGGTGCGCAAATGCTGGTGGTCATCGTTGGCGTCGTGACACTCAGCTTCACTGCCAACCTCCTGATCGAACAAACCATCCCAACTGCACAGGTAACACCTGTACGCACCACCGTCATTCAGGCACTGGCTGTAGCTGCGCTGGCAGCCACCATTGCCGGTCTAACCACCAGTCTCCTGCTGGTTCAGATCATCTTACGCTCACTTCGCAATATCGCTGGCAGTAGTCAACGCATTGCCGCCGGACGCTACGACGAGCGCGTTGAGGTACCGGCAAGTGATGAGTTACGCGCCGTTGCTGAGAGCTTCAACCAGATGGCCGAGGCGCTGGAACAGATCGAGCAGCGCCGCATCACCATGATCGGCAATGTAGCCCACGAACTGCGCACACCACTCGCCGGAATTGAAGGCTACCTGGAGGGTTTGATCGATGGCGTACTGCCCAACACCGCTGACACCTTTCTCGATATGAAGCAAGAAGTGCGCCGCCTACGGCGTCTCGTCGATGATCTTCAGACCCTCTCGCGGGTCGAAGCCGGTCAGATCTCACTCCACTTCACGACCTTCGATATCAACGACGTCATCCGCCGTGTCGTCGCGCAAATCCAGCCTCAGGTGCTCGATGGCTGTTTACAGATGCAATTTGCGTCTCACGAACACCCACTGCTGGTTCACGCCGACCCCGACCGTGTAGCCCAGATTTTGCTCAATCTTCTCGGTAATGCAGTACGCTATACTCCCGAAGGCGGTTGCATTACTATTCGTTCAGTCCATACCAACGACGAAGTGCAGGTCATCGTCGAAGACACTGGTATTGGTATCGCCGCCGAACATCTCCCTTTCATCTTTGAACGTTTCTACCGGGCCGACCCCTCGCGCGCTCGTACCAGCGGTGGAAGTGGTATCGGGCTGACCATCGCTCGCCATCTGGCCTGGGCAATGGGCGGCGACATCCGTGCTGCCAGCGCTGGCCCTGGCAAAGGTAGTACTTTTACGCTCTCTTTACCACGCGCCGGGTAGAGGCGGGTGCCAAACCCGTCGTTGCAGTGTCCTTTCTAAAATGACCACCCAACGCGGGCCAGAGGCCCGCACACCCAGTAGCAGGTATGTGCTAAGATGTTGGTAGTTCTCGATAACCAGATGCGAATAGCACCTGCTTGCTTCATCGCAAGAGTACCATTTCCAAAAGAATGGGGTACGTCGTGCAGACGCTACAACCAAAAAATCCATACATTCGTATTGCACTGCGTCGTGCGGCCAGAGGTACCGGCTCAGCGGACGAATTCTTAAACCGGAGAACCACCGTGCAACAATTGCCAGATTTGCGGCGAATACTGGAAGGTATCCACTGGGCGCTGGTTGGAGCAATGGCACTGCGCGCCTATGCTCCAGAGCGTTTGACCCAAGACATCGATATTGTTATCCAGGCTCACGAAGAACAGGCTGCACGACTTGCCTTCACCGCCGCTGGCTACCGGATTGGTCATCCGTTGCTCATTGGCGGATTTACCGCACATGCGCCAGATGATACGGGTTACAGCATCGATGTCCTGGCATTGAAAGAACCCTGGCTCAACGAAGCTCTATCACATCTGGAGTATGATCTCGCCGGCTTTCCGGTATTACCGCGACAATTTCTGATCTTGATGAAATTACAGGCAGGTCGAGCCCAAGATATCGCTGATATTACCCGTTTGCTACGTCAAGCGAATCAGACTGAACGATCTATTGCACGCACGGTCGTGGCTACCTATGCTCCTGATCTCCTTGATGATTTCGATGCATTGGTTGTACTGACCGATCTGGAGTTCGGTACTAGATAATCAGGTTGCTTCACAATCCTGACACCGTTTCATGCTCATCTAATTGAGCGACAGGGCTTCACGTCATCTCCATCTCAGCACAAGTTCGCGGGAATCTGCACCAGCGCCCTCTCCTCTAGTCAGCGATATATGGAACATTAGCCAATCTACGGCAGTACCGGGCAAATTGACGGCGGATTGGTCGGTGGAGTAACCCCAAAATACGCTTGCATGATCTGGGTCACGGCCGGGACAGCAATGGTTGACGAACCATCGTTGAGATCACCCACTCCCTCGACCAGCACTGCAACCACAATCTCCGGGCGCTCGTATGGAGCAAACCCGACAAACCAGGCATGGCTTTGCCGCACCAGCCGACCATCAGCAGTTGTCAAGATCGGGCCAAACTCTGCAGTACCGGTTTTACCGGCAATCCGCAACCCCGAACAGACTTCACGGGCTGCGACACCCAAGCCATTGGTAATCGAGGCAAACAACCCTTCGCGGATTGTTGCCAGATGACGTTGTTCAACCGGAATGCGCCCAATTGGCTCGGCGGGTATCTGCTGAACGACCTGACCGTTCTCATCGACGATCCGATCAACCACGTGTGGACGATACAGGGTGCCATCGGTTGCAATTGCTCCGGCAGCAACTGCTAGTTGTAGCGGAGTCACTTCCAGATAGCCCTGACCAATGGCCGTATTGTAGGTATCGCCGGTAGTCCAGGATTCACGCAAAACTTGAGCCTTCCATGCGCGCGTTGGTACCCGACCGCTGGCTTCCCCAACCAGATCAACCCCTGTCGCACGACCAAAATTGAACCACGATAACCCCTCCACGAGCTGATCGATCCCCAACCCAGGAATACGGAGCGCACGTTGATCAAGATTGACCGCCTGGTCGTTGCCACCGGCAACACTGGCAAAGAAGACGTTTGACGACAATCGCAGCGCATCGCGAACATCGATCAGGCCATTGTCACGGTTGCGTACCGAGTTGGGCAAAATGAATTCTGCACCGCTGCGTTCGATCAGACGCAACAAACCAGGGTCACGCAGTTTTGTATCAGCCGTGATCACGCCCTGTTGTAACGCCACTGCACCAACAAATTGTTTGATTGTCGAACCTGGTGGATACTGTCCAGAGATCGCACGATTGGTAAAAGGCGCCAGCCGCTGCAACTCGCGTTGCGCTTCGACGCTCGGTGGCGCGAGCAATGCCTGTAATTCAGCGATCCGCTTTGGATCAACCCAGATATTATTGTCGTAGTCGGGGATGCTCACCATCGCCAGGATACGGCCATCACGCGGGTCAAGCGCCACGGCAACCCCGGCCACAATCGGCGCATAGGCCCGCTTGTGCGCTTCTTTCGCAGCTAATCGTCGCTCTTCACCGACACGAATCCAGCGCTGTAGGATGCGCTCAACCTCGGCCTGGAATTGTGCGTCAATGGTCAGGATCAGATTGTGACCATTCGCAACCGGTCGCAGCGTGGTTACACCACTCACCGGACGTTGCAGCGCATCAACCAGCAGCGAGTCGATCCCCATCTGACCACGCAGCACCTTCTCGTAAGCTGCCTCTAGACCGTCTTTACCGATTAGATCACTCGGCAAATACGGTGGCAAGCCGATACTGGTTGGTTCAATCTCCTTCGTCATCAAGCCACACACGGGCGCATTCGCCGTGACATCAGTTAACGCTCGTAACCATGAACTGGCCGGGTTCACCGCCGTCAGCTCGCAGGCATTGATCCGTCCGACATACCCCAACAGGTGGGAAAGTGAAGGTATCTCGCTACTCAGCGGATAACGGCGACGAAACCCCTCTACCACTCGCGCACCGGGGAGATAATTAGTATTCTCGCGCAACGCCAAAACAAGTTCTGGCGCAATATCTTCTTTGATAATGACCGGTTGGTAACTCCGTACATTTGCCTGCGCTAGAAGCTGTTCAATCGGATTGACCAGTGTTACCACCTCCCGATACTTTCGGCTCAGCGTGAGCGCACCAATGCTATCTGCTGGGGCAATCGTGATCGTCACGCTATCAGTTGTGGCAGGCAAAGGCGCGCCGGTCAACGCCATCACATCGGCCCGTAGATCAGGCATCGTTTCAATAGCACTGGCCGGATCGATAATAAGTGTCGCTGGCAGATCGGCAATCTGCGCCAGGCGAGCCAGGGTTAACGCGCGCTGTTCGGGTGCAGTCGTAGCTGAGGGAAGCTGCCCGGGCACAACGGCCAGGTTATAGATCGGAACACTTTCGGCCAGGATACGACCACGAGCATCCAGGATTTCACCCCGGCGCGGCTGGTTCGTCAAATACCGCCTTGTCGTGACGTCAATGTTGGGACCAAACCGCTGCGCGTCCGTTGTAATCAGTTGTAATTGTGCCAGCCGTGCCACCAACACAACCACCACCAGCAACAGAATTGCTCGCAATGCGATGAGTCGATTCATGGCTGTTCTTTAGCCTTCCTGTACCCGGTCGGTATTCCAATAGCAACACTGAGCAGAAGAATGATCACCTCAATCTTTCACCATTCGCAACAAGCGGTGGAGGAGAGCGACGGTCGGTAATGTTGGTATCAGGGCCAGCAGGAGCGAGGGCAACATCACCACCCGCACATACACCTGCCAGTCACTATCTGGCGGCAACACCAAAAGCCAGAGCACAGCCTCGTAAATCAGGGTACCACATGCGACTGACAGCAACGACACCAGCGGGCGTTCAACGACAAATCGGCGAGCAACCAGGCCAACAACGAACACAGCTACTAGATGAGCAATCGTATGACTGCCGAACGGCATCGATCCCAGCAAATCCAACGCGATTCCACCGTAAAAGGCCCACCACAAACCACGCATTAACCCTCGAACCGGTTCCGCTGTTCCTGCCCCGACCAGTGATCGCCCAATTGCCAGAACCAGCAGGAGCGGAATGCAAAAGCCGGTAGGAGCCGTTAATAACGTCACCTGGATCAGCGCAAGGAGCAACAAAATGAGAATCAGCCCCGATTCTCGTGCCAGTCGTTCTTCTATCCGTCTTGGCTGATTATTACCCACACGTAATGTACCTGATCCGGATCAACGAACGGCCGGATCTCACCGATCTGGCGTTGCCCTTCCTGTCGTACCGCTTCGATCACGCCAATCGGTACCGCTTGCGGCATAGCAGCCAGATCAAGAGGTAGATTGAGCGCTCCGCTAATTCCAGCCGTTACAACATGGTCACCCTCGTGCATCGCCAGGCTGCGATCAATCAGCTCGACACGCAAACGTGAACCAAGCTGCCACTGCCCCTGCATCAAACCAAGTGGTGCCGAATCAGCTTGTAACAAACGCACACTGAGCTGACTGCTAATATCGGTGATCATTAGCACATCAGCAGTGCGCGGTCCCACTGCCTCGATTACGCCAATCAACGCTGGTGGCCCACCTGGCTGCTGCCCTATTACTGCCATCCCCACGCGCACTCCATCCTCGGCCCCGCGGGCAATGGTCAATACGCGACGGGCTGCATCAGGTGCGAGCACCATCACCTCAGCGCCGAGAATGTTCCACGGATACGAACGAGTAATCGCAAGCTGCTGGCGTAAGAAGCTATTCTCAACTCTGGCCTGTTCAAGCCGAAGCACTTCAGTAGCCAGACGAGCGTTCTCGGCTTCCAGTTCGGCGATTCTGGCCTGCATTGTCGTCACATCACGCGGAGTTGACCACCACGACACCAGATTGGCTCGTCGTTCCGTCAACCAAGAAGCCAGTGGTTGCACGACCTCGCGAAGGCGGAGGTGGGCTGGCGTAATAATGCCTTGTCGATCAAGTACCAACATCAGCACACCAACGAGCAATAACACCCCTGCCAGTGCAATCACGCGCCAGTATCCTCGATCACTGGCCGGCTCACGACGTAATTGTAACGGTCGTTCATCGAGAAAATCGCGCATGAGCTATCTCCGCACCCGACGAGAAGACTGGGCACGCATCAAAATATCCTGGTAGACACCGTTATCAAAGTGTTCAACCATTTTACCGGCGCCACGCGCCACACACGACAGCGGGTCTTGGGCAATATGCACCGGCATACGAGTCTCAGCGGCGATCCGCTTGTCAAGGCCGTGCAGTAACGAACCACCACCGGCCAGCATAATGCCGTGTTCCATGATGTCGGCAACCAGTTCAGGTGGTGTCTCTTCAAGCGCCGCTCGCACTTCGGCAACAATTGCATTCACCGGTCCGGCAATACCCTCACGGAGTTCAACCGAGCTAACTTCTATCGCCTTTGGTAAGCCGGTGAGAAGATCGCGGCCCCGCAACACAACTTTGATCTCTTCATCGAGGGGGTAAGCCGAACCGGCGGCAATCTTCGCTTTCTCGGCCATCCGCTCACCGATCAGCAAGTTGTATTCCCGACGCGCAAACTGAATAATCGCTTCGTCAATTTCATCACCGGCGATTCGGATCGAATGATTTATGACAATTCCACCCAGGGCAATGACGGCAATCTCTGTCGTACCACCACCGATGTCAACGATCATCGAACCAATCGGCTCCTCCACCGGCAGACCGGCGCCGATAGCCGCCGCCATTGGCTCCTCGACCACGTAGGCCTCACGCGCTTTCGCGTTCAAAGCAGCTTCACGTGCTGCGCGCTTTTCTACCTCTGTGACCCCCGACGGTACACCAACCACAACCCGCGGTCGCGGATCGACCAGCGGCAGTGCAGCATAGGCATGCGCCTTTTTAATAAAATAGGCCAGCATTTGCTCGACCACATCAAAATCGGCGATAACCCCATCTTTCAGTGGTCGCACTGCAACAATGTTGGCCGGTGTCTTGCCCACCATCGCCTTGGCTTCTGCCCCAACTGCATGCACCTTTTTTGTGCGTGTATCAATCGCGACGACCGATGGTTCACTGATGACGATCCCTTTACCACGCACGTGAACCAGGGTATTAGCCGTACCGAGATCAATACCCAGATCACGACTAAAGGCGCCAAAAATTGTATTAAAGGGGTTGAAACCCACGGCAACACTCCATGTCACTGTTATCTAGAGGAGGCCTGATACGCTTCAGGCCGAAAACGCTTCTTTATTCGATCCAATCCGATAAGCCGCCGGATTGGATCGCTATATTATAGCATACCGCTGAGCAATGCTCTCGCGACGTGTTGGATGCCAGAACGTTTCAGCGTCGTCAGCATTAGGTACATTCGATAACTGAACTGAACGGTGTAACGACGGAGCGACACCGAAGAACATCGCTGACAATGTCTCCCAACCCACAGCATCACCTGGGTGCGCGGGCCTCCGGCCCGCAGGTACGGTCAACGGCTTGCACCCATCGGCTAGCGCGTCACCTCCCGCTTGCGGGGGTTGAGGGGGAGCACCCGCACCTCTCATTTGACTTTTCGGCAGCTTTGTGACACAATTGCTATGGTGCTTCGTTGCAAGCAGACGTGTTCGCTGTGAGCATTGCCGTAGGTCAGGTTCGCCCGTCGGATGAATAACATGCTGCATTATAACAGTACGCGGCATTGCTGCTATGGCTTCTGGCTCACGCTGAGCTAGAAGATTTTTGTTGTCGTGAATATCACAAGTTTTCCGCAACGACCGGTTTATCCTTTCTCGGCTATTGTTGGTCAAGAGCGTTTGAAACGCGCCCTCATTTTGAACGCGATCAATTCGCGAATTGGCGGCGTGCTGATACGTGGCGAGAAAGGAACAGCAAAATCAACCGCGGTACGGGCCTTAACCCGACTTTTACCGTCAATTACGGTCGTTGTCGATTGTCCCTACAGTTGCGATCCTGATGCCCCGGCAACACTGTGCGCCGATTGCCAGGCCCGGCTGGCACAGGGACCACTACCGACGATGGTACGCCCGATTCGGCTGGTTGAACTTCCGGTGTCAGCTTCAGAAGATCGGGTGGTCGGTTCGCTCGATCTCGAACACGCGATAACCGAAGGACAACGCCGCTTTGAACCCGGTCTCCTGGCTCAGGTCAATCGCGGTGTGCTCTACGTGGATGAAGTGAACCTACTCGACGATCACCTGGTTGACCTCTTGCTCGACGCGGCTGCAATGGGGGTCAATACGGTTGAGCGTGAAGGTGTGAGTGTCTCCCATCCGGCCCGCTTTATCCTGGTCGGGACGATGAATCCCGAAGAAGGTGAGTTGCGACCACAACTCCTTGATCGCTTTGGTCTGGCCGTCGAGGTTGTCGGGCTAACCGATGTGAATGATCGGGTTGCTGTTATCGAGCGACGTATGGCCTACGAAGCCGATCCGGTTGGCTTCATCCAACAATGGCAGGCTGCTGAAGAGGCGTTGGCACAGCGTATTGCCCGCGCCCGTGCGCTGTTGCCTCAAGTACGGATTGATCGCACCGATATGGCTGTGGTTGCCAGTTTGTGCATCGAAATGGGGGTTGATGGCCACCGCGCCGATCTGACTATTCTCGAAACTGCCCGGACCCATGCGGCCTGGAGTGGTCGCCAAACGCTGACCGCTGAAGACATCCGCCTGGCCGCCGAGCTGGCGCTGCCGCACCGTATGCGCCGCCAACCGTTTGGTGAGGTGAAACTCGATGAACAGCGGTTGGCGAACATTCTAGATCGGTACGGGAAGCGTACTGAAGAAGTCAGTGTCTCCACTGAGATAAAAAAAAACCCTGACCTGACTGATGTCGGTGAAAGCAACGATGAGGGTGGGAACGAAAACAGTGGTGGGAGTGCAACCATACCGGTTGGCAGCAACGGTCTACCAGAGTCTTCAGCGCCGGTTAATGAACAGCAAACTGGCGGGAAAGAGTACCGTGCCGGTGAAATCTTCAAGCCGCGTCGTTTGGAAGCAACACCTGATCGTCTCCAGCGCCGCGCACCGGGCCGCCGTTCTCGCTCGCGCACAACTCGGAAGCAAGGGCGTTACATTACCAGCCGCCGTGCAGCCAGAGTTACTGATCTGGCCCTGGATGCAACCCTCCGTGAAGCGGCTATTTACCAGCGGAAACGTCGTACCGAGCTGATGCACTCAGAAGAGATGCCACATCGCCGTCGGCCAAAAATTGTTATTAAACGCAGCGATCTTCGCCAGAAAGTTCGTGTGCGGCGCACGCGAAATGCGGTTTGCTTCGTCGTCGATGCTAGCTGGAGTATGGCAGCCGAAGAACGGATGCAGGCAACGAAAGCGGCTGTGCTCTCCCTGCTCCGCGATGCGTATCAACGTCGCGATCAGGTTGGCCTGGTCAGTTTCCAGCGTGATTACGCCCGTGTGCTGTTACCCCTGACAAATAGTGTTGAGCTTGCCCAGCGTCGCTTACAATCGATGCCTACCGGAGGTAAAACTCCTCTCTCGCGGGGGATGTTGACCGCGTTTGAACTACTCGAACGGGCACGTCGACGCGATGCAGAAGTTGTACCGCTAATGGTGCTCTTAACGGATGGTCAGGCCAATGTCTCGATTTCCGATCTGCCCCCACAACAAGAGGCGTATCGGATCGCCGAGATGATCGCGGCCCATCAGATACACGCAATCGTTATCGATACCGAGCATCCGCACTTTGAACGCGGCCTGTCTCGTCGATTGGCCGAACATCTGCGCGGGGTGTACTATCGGTTAGAAGATCTGCACGACGACGGTCTGGTACGGGCCGTGCGACAGCAGATGCAATTATGATCTTCGTCGGTGTGTGTCAGGCATTGCGTTTGTCTGACACCAGCCATAACAAACCAACAGTATGCGAGGAGGAAGGTGGGAAATGACGGATCAGGTTCGTAACGAAGAGGTGAACGCGGATGAGTTGTCCGCTGCACCTCGTGCGGTAGCCAGTGTACCGGCGGCTGATGCAGCCGAGGTCACCACGGCTGCTCCGGAACAAACGACAGAGCAGGTCGCTGTTACCGAAGCGACTACTCCTTCGGCGGCAAGCGAGAGCACTGCCACCGATGCAGAAGCGACCGGTGCCAGCTTCACGCCGGTCAGTGATGACCAACCCCAAAAGCCACGACGGCTGAAGGACCTTCAGCCTGGCATGGAGCTGGAGGGGAAAGTGACATCGATTGCACTTTACGGAGTATTTGTCGATGTTGGCGTTGGTCGCGACGGTCTGGTGCATATTTCTGAAATGAGCGACCGTCGCATCGAGACCCCCTCAGACGTAGTTCAAATTGGTGATACGGTCAAGGTGTGGGTCAAGAGTATCGATCCCGAAGCACGTCGTATTAGCCTGACGATGCGCAATCCTGCGCGTGCTGAAACACCGCGCCGTGCGCGCCAGCCCCAGCCTCAACCCCAGCAGCCACGCCGTCAAGAGATTGACCGCGAAAAATTGGCTGCGTTGCGCGTCGGTGACTTGGTGGAAGGTGTGATTACCGGTTTTGCTCCTTTCGGTGCTTTTGCCGACATTGGGGTTGGGAAGGACGGCTTGATCCACGTGAGTGAGCTGGCCGAAGGTCGGGTCGAAAAGCCAGAAGATGCGGTAAAGATCGGGGAGCGCTACCAGTTCAAGATTCTGGAGATCGATGGCGAGGCCGCTCGCATCAGTCTGAGCCTGCGACGAGCATTACGCACCCAACGTATGCAGCAGCTCGAACCCGGTCAGATCCTCGAAGGTACGGTCAGTGGCATCGCTCCGTTTGGTGCATTCGTTGATATTGGGGTCGGGCGCGATGGCCTCGTCCATATCTCGGCACTTGCTCCACATCGCGTAGCGAAAGTGGAAGATGTGGTGAAAGTCGGTGACAAGGTGACCGTTAAGGTGCTTGGGATTGATCAACAGAGCAAGCGTATTAGCCTGACGATGCGACTTGAAGAAGAGCAACCTGCCGCGGAACCATCGCCATCTGAGACGACGGAGACACCTGCCGAGTCTCCAGCTCCACGCAGTAGTCGCAGCAACATAGAGCGCTTCGCTGCCGCAGTTCAGGCAGCACGTGAACGGAGTGAGCGTGGTGAGCGCAGTGAACGTGGTGAACGCAGCGAGCGCGGTGAGCGCAGTGAACGTGGTGAACGCAGCGAGCGCCGCGAGCGTCGTGAACGCCGTGCAGCAAAAGCACAATCGACGTCCGATACCTACGTCATTGGCCAAGACGATAATGACGAGACATTTGAAGGCAATGCCACGATTGAAGACCTGCTGATGAAGTTCGGTGGTTCGAGCAGTCGTCGTGACCGCGACCGTGACCGAGATCGCCGCCGCCGCGATTACGAAGATGACGAAGATGAGATGGAGCGTCCAACGAACCGACGCCAACGCGATGTGATCCGCCGAACGCTTGAGCAAATCGGTCACGAAGAGTAGGGCTGGTGCTTCCTGATAGTCTGTCGGCATTGTCGGCAGGGTCCCTCGTCACACATCGCGATCCCTGCACCACTCCCTGCAAGAGCAGGCAGCATATTCTGGTGCATGACGTGGCATTGCGAACATAGCGGTACACCTTACCCCCTCTCCCGTAATCGAGAGGGGGTAAGGGAGGGGGTATGTTTGACATCAATCCGTCGTGATGAGTATAATGGCGTTAGTTTTTAGGTACAAATGCACAACACCTGAGGAGTAGATACAATGCCGAAGCGAACATGGCAACCAAAGCGCATTCCGCGCCGCCGCAAACACGGCTTTCGGGCGCGTATGGCAACCAAAGATGGTCGTGAAGTACTTCGTCGTCGGCGTCTGAAAGGGCGCTGGAAGTTGACCGTCAGCGATGAGCGGCGAGCTGTACGCCGCGGACACCGCTAAATCACTATGGAGCGGGTTATCAGCAACAGAGGTGTGCTGCACGTGACGGGCAACAGGCCATCTGTCAGTGATAACCCGTTTGCATTTCACGTATGCGACGTTCACACCGGTTGCGCCGCCCCGAACATTTTCGTCGAGTGCGTCGGGAAGGGCGTGTGCTCACATCACGCTGGCTCTTCCTTTCCGTTGCGCCAACTCGACGGCAAACCCTCCGCTGCGGGTTCGTCGTCGGTCGTCAGATCGGAGGTGCTGTACAACGCAACCGCGCCCGTCGCCGTATCCGTGAAGCCGTTCGCCTTCTTCTGCCCACATTATCACCAGGCTACGATCTTGTATTCACTGTGCGCACACCAGAGGTGATCGACGCACCATTTAGTCAGTTGCAAAACGATATTGTCTCACTGCTCCGGCAAGCCGGCCTCTTGCCGACACCGGTAGACGAAACACAAATATCGGCTTCACATACTTCAAATCCACAACACGAACGAGGATCACAATGAATATCTGGTCGGCATTTGTTGGATTGCTTGAACAATTACTACTCTTCTTCTCGTCACTGACGGGAAACATGACGCTGGGGATTGTGCTCTTCACTATTGCGGCCCGTCTCTTCATCTTACCGCTTACCCTCAGCTCACTCCGTTCGAGCCGTCGCATGCAAGAGGTGCAGCCGATTCTGAAGGAGATTCAGCGCAAGTACGGTAAAGACCCGCAACGGCTGCAAGAAGAGACTCTGCGGGTGTATCGCGAGCATAAAATTAATCCGGTTGGTGGATGTTTGCCCCTCTTACTGCAATTGCCGATCTTCTTCGGTGTGTACCAGGCGGTCTATCACCTGATGGTGCCTGCACAGCGGGTGAACCTGAGCGCGGCTGCTGCCGAGATGCTCAAAGACGAACGACTGGCCCAAATCCTGGCTGCGCCTTTCTTTGGTATGGATTTGGGTGTACCGGCGTTTGGCCCCAATGGATTTGCCGGTTTTGCTTACCTGATTTTGCCGGTTCTTTCAATTGTCTTGCAGTTAGTGCAGCAATTGATGGCAACTCCGCGAGTACAAGACCCCCAGCAAAAAGCCTTTACACAGGCAATGTTGATTATGCCGTTCGTGTTCGGTTATATCGCTTTTACCTTCCCTACCGGTGCGGTGTTGTACTGGGTGGTTAGCAGTGTGATAGGCGTTATTCAACAGTACTTTACTTCAGGGTGGGGATCACTTGCCAACTATCTGCGCTTCCTTCCCCCCGATAACCGTCCAACCCCGTCATTGACCCTTGCTCCATCGACTAGCGGTGATACAACCGAACCCCAGCTTGAAACTCCGAAAGTTGATTTCTGGTCGGTGATGCGACCGCTCATAGAAGCGCCGGTAGAAGGGAACGATTCCGCCAGCACTGAACAGCGTACTGTACGTCAACATCCCAATCCACGTCGCCGTCGTTAATCAGAAATTGCATTCTGTATGGCGGTCAAAGTGATCAAGAGGTGTCTATGAAGCGCATCGAGATCAGCGCACGCACCGTCGCCGAAGCTGTTGAGCTAGCGCTGGCCCAATTGGGCCGCGACCGTGACGAAGTGGCAATTGAGGTGCTGGATCCAGGCGAAAACGGTGATGAAGCATTGGTGCGCGTCACCGTCGTTGAAGATGAGGAAGAGACGCCGTCAATTGAAAGAGTCAGTGAAATTGCCCAGCATATTCTCGAAGATCTTCTCGAACGCATGGACATTCAGGCATACGTGACGGCAGTCATTTCGCACACGACTGGGCCACAAGGCGAACCTGAAGCGACCATTACTCTGCATGTCGAAGGCGCTGATGAAGAGGCAATGGGGTTGTTAATCGGGCGACGCGGCGAAACGCTCCGCTCATTGCAATTCTTGCTTAATCTCCTCGTCAGTCGCCGAATACAGAAATGGCCGCAACTGGTCGTCGATGTCGGCAATTATCGGCAACGTCGCCAGGAATCACTGGAGAGTCTCGCTCGTCGTATGGCCGAGCGGGTTCGGCAGACCGGGCGACCGATCATGCTTGAACCAATGGCAGCATATGAGCGACGCATTGTCCATCTCGCCCTGCGCAATGATAAGACAATCTATACCGAAAGTTCAGGTGAGGGCGAAAACCGAAAGATTGTGATCTATCCGGCCAAACATTCGTAAGAGTGCGCCTGAAATACTGATCACCTCGATTACTCGTTGACAGCCACCGACACCTCTGGACATGATCGCGGTCGCTCACCCACGATCAGCGCCAGGACGAGCTGATACACCCCACCCACCTCTAAGCCTCCCCCGCCAGGGGAGGCTTCTTCCATCGGCGGTTGCTATTCCATCGCCTGAAATCATCCGCTGCGCCGCCGTGACCACGAGTCTTCGGACATGCCCTTACAGACGATGAAGGGCTTCTCTCCAATTATCACTCGTTTTCCATCTGATTCACCATCGCTTGAGCTGCGTGCCGAAAATACGTCTCCATCACCGAACGCGCCGGTTCGGGCACGCCAGCCTCAACGAGGGCAGTAAGCATGTGTTCGAGCCACGCATCACGTTCACGCGGCCCAATTGGGAACGGCGCATGCCGCATACGCAAGCGCGGATGCCCACGTCGTTCGCTATAGGTACGTGGCCCCCCAAAGTACTGCATAAGGAAGAGCCGTTGGTGCTCTTTGCCTGGTTCGAGATCACGTGGAAAGAGATGACGTAACCGCGGATCGGCCTCAACGCGCGCATAAAAAATATCAACAATACGACGAAACGTCTCTTCGCCGCCAATCTGTTCGTAAATAGTTGGTTCGCTCATTGCCTGACCTTACCTGTTCGTTTGCACCACTTCTATGCTACCATGACAAAGAAGCTGTTGGCGAAACAGAAACAGAGGATGCTATGACACCCCTCTCCACTGTAACCATCACCTCTCGTCGTTTGCACCTGCGTGTGCTGGCAAGCGGTGGGCCACGCATCCTTGCCCTCCATCTAGACGAAGGTCCCAACCTGCTGGCCGAAACCCCAAACGCCCGTTGGGAAACGCCGTGGGGCGAATTTGCCTTGCTTGGCGGTCATCGCCTCTGGCACGCTCCCGAAACCTTTCCGCGCAGCTACTGGCCTGATTTGGACGGTCCTGATGCCGAACAAATCGAACATGGCGTTATCCTACGCAGTGCTATTGATCCAGGCGGAATTGCTAAGAGTATCACAATCACGCTTGATCCCACCCATCCACGGGTCTATTTGCGCCACACACTCACCAACCATGGCCTCTGGCCGGTTGAACTGGCGCCATGGGCGATTACCCAACTCGCTCCTGGCGGACAGGCAATCGTACCGCTGCATAATGGTCAGCCATCGGCAAACCCGCTGCTTCCCAACCGCCAGATCGCGTTCTGGCCCTACACGCCCCTCCCCGACTCACGTCTTTCCTTCGGCAACGATTATATCCTGATCGACACGTCACAGATAGGACCACCAGCCAAAATAGGCACACATAGTGCTGCCGGTTGGCTGGCTTACCTCCATCAAGAGACGATGTTTATAAAACAGGCAGTCTATCATCCGCACGGTCGCTATCCTGATCGGAACTGCAACCTTGAAGTGTACTACGACCGTGGCTGCACCGAGCTTGAGACCCTGGCACCACTTTACCAGCTTGAACCAGGGGCAACCGTGATCCACGATGAAATCTGGCAAGTGCTGCCCTGGTCAACAAAGATAGATCAGCATGATCTATTCAAAGCTCTCACCAAAGTAGCCGCAGAGTTGGTATAATATCAGCGTACATCACATCAAGCAACAGGATATAATTTTTGCCATCCGTGATCTGGCTGACGTGATAGAACACCGGCAATCGTGACTGCTACACGGCAGGTGTGCCAGGTAGGATCGGGCTATATTTTGCGTTTGTTGCAAATCATACCATGAACCATGCTGGAAAGCAGCTTCACAGCAGATGAAAGAGCTGTTATTATATTGCAGGAGCCTATTTGAATTCAGGGCGTGAACAAAGACAAAAACGGGTGTTACCTATCATCAATATGGCTTCACACCGCGAACTTGAATTGGTGCATATGAGAAAAATTTGTTGACACTTGCGGATATTCGTGCTACTATTGCGTTACAGGCCAAAATCAACGGAACGCAGGAGGTTTTGGCTTTTAAGCAAAAACTTCAGGTGGTAGTCGATTATAGACCTCTGGTGCCGCCCTGGCGGCAATCGATGACAGCCGAGCAGTAGCTCCTGGAAAGGCCCTGATGCGCACTCTAATCTTTACCGGAAAAGGCGGCGTTGGCAAAACAAGCGTCGCAGCAGCAACAGCCCTCCGGGCTGCGGATCGTGGCTTAAAGACATTGGTCATGAGCACCGATCCGGCCCACTCTCTGGCCGACTCACTCGATCTCGAAGGGCCTCTTGGCCCTGAACCAGTCCGTATTACCAACAATCTCGATGCGCTTGAAGTGAGCATTTATCACGACATCGAGAGCAACTGGGGTATCGTGCGCGAGCATTTCGCGCAGTTAATGGCCGAGCAGGGCGTGCAGGGCATCCTGGCCGACGAAATGAGCGTCCTGCCCGGAATGGAAGAGGCCTTCCCCCTCATTCGGATTAAGAAGCACAAAGAGCGCGGCGATTACGATTTGCTCGTTATCGATTGTGCTCCCACCGGCGAAACGCTGCGCCTACTGTCAGCGCCCGAGACGTTCAAATGGGCAATCAATATGCTACGTGGCGCTGAGCGCTACGTGATCAAGCCGTTGATTCGTCCGATGAGCAAGATCACCCCTGGCCTCAACAAGATGGTTGCGCCACCCGAAGTGTACGACGCGGTTGATGAGATGTTCCGGCAGATGGAAGGGGTGACGGCAACCCTGGCTAATCCACGCGAGACGTCGATCCGGCTGGTAATGAACCCGGAAAAGATGGTGATTAAAGAGAGCCAGCGTGCGTTGACCTATCTATCAATGTACGGTATGACCGTAGACATGGTCGTTGTCAACAAGATTTTGCCGCTCGACCAAGACAGCGGCTATTTGAACCACTGGCGTGACATTCAGCAGCGTTATTTGCAAGATGTTGAACACTCGTTTGTGCCATTACCTATCCGACGGGTACCGTATTATCCCGAAGAGGTGGTCGGATTGGAAAAGCTACGCCAGATGGGTGATGACATCTACGGTGATATGGATCCAACGGCTGTGCTCTACGACCGGGCGCCGCTGGAAATCAGCAAAGTAGGTGATAAATATTACCGCGTGAAGATTCGATTGCCCTTTGCCGATGTGTCACAGCTCGATCTGTATCAGAACGGTGATGAATTGGTGGTGCAGATCGGTGACTTTCGGCGGGTGATTACACTGCCGACCAGTCTGGCCGGCCTTGAAGCCGGTCAGGCAGAGATGGAGGGCGAATGGTTAAGCGTGCCCTTCATGGCGCCACAGATGGCGCAACGTTGAGGCAGTCTGACGTGTGGGGTTCCTCGGAGGCTTGCCTCCGATGACCTAAATAATGAGGTTCGTTTGATTAAGGAGGTGTGTGCATGGCGACGAGAGGCTGGTTCTCGGAGTCGTCGGCCCAAGTGGCGCAAATCGGCGACATTATGTTCCAGGGCCACTGGCAATGGGTCTCGAATGCGCTACAGGCCACCGCAGCCGCGGTTGACAACATCAACCGCAATGCTTACCCAGGCGTGTCCCGAAGTGGCTCGGGCGAGGGAGTGTTCAGCAGCTCGAGCAACGGCTTCCGTCCGAAGCGCATCCGCTCGCGCTTCAACCGCTAGGTTGGTGGGCAGGCGTGAAGCGTGCATACCGCCGCTTCACGCCGATCCCGTTGGAGCGTTATGATTAACCTGCTTTACTACAGTCATACAACCGTACCGGCTCATCTTGACGAGATAACGCGCCTTGACGTGCTCGATCCCGGCGAGCAAGTACTGGTCGCGGTTGATGGTGTGCTTCTCGACCAGCAGGGACAGCGGCTCAGTGGGCTGACGTTGCACGATTATTGTCTGATTACCGATCTGCGTGTCATTCTATGGGCACGTGACTACGGACGACACCTGTGCTACGCCTTTCCATTGCATGAGCTGTCATTTATCGATGGGCGCGGGATTGATCCGATCCACGGCGAAGTGACACTCGGTTTCAGTGCCCCTGATGCTGAAGAACAGGTCTTTACGCTGACCTTGGTTCCTCAAGCTTATGTACCGGCGTTGATGATTTTGTTACGCACTGCCACCGAAACAGCTCGTGCAGCGTTGGCTGCCGGAATTGATGCTCGTCAGGCAGCCCCCGATGTATTGACAGCCCTCGGCGCTGTCATTTATGGTTCGGAAGATGCACTTCGCCCTGATGAGACACCGTACCGCTGGCCTGGTGGTGCCTCGCGGAATCCGGCAACGCCGAATGCACCATTTATTGTTGATCCGGCCAGCCTGCCACCAAATCAAATTTTTACTGCCGGTCGTCTGGCCCGCTCGGCATGGGATACGTTACGTCGCACCCTTCGCGAAGCCGATTTACCCTTTGATTTAAGCCCGGCAAGTATTCGAGAATTGACAGAAGCTATTCGTGCTGTTAATGATTTAGTTCAGACTGTCGCAAATAATCCTGCTGCTCAACAGATTGCACTGGCGTTTTTGAATCGTCAGGGTACACCACAACCAACGTCGTCGGCTTCAGCCGATTCACCACCATCACCACCTGAACCAGAACCGACACCCCATCACTATCACGAGATTCCGTTGCGTCGGCGTTCGCCAGCAACTCGTGAAGCACCGGCAACGCAATCAACTTCGTCAACCACAGCAATGAACGTTTCTGATCGGCGTGACATCCCACTCCGCCGCCGGACTGCTCCGGTGCAACGTACACCACTGGCAGCGTTGAGTGGATCGGGAGACGCCAATCAAGATCGTACGACGTAAGTATTGGTATCACCGGCGGCTGCAACCGCCCAAGGAGCAGGTATGAGCCCATTTCTCGGTGTCAATGTTAGTATGGCAAGCGTCGAAGAGATGAAGCAGCGTGGATTGCTCGAAGAGGGCGAAATCCTGCTAGCACTGTTCGACGGTACACTCCTTGATGAACAACGGCGTCGTATCGGCGGCCTTGCCCTCGCCGATTTTGTTGCCTTGACAGATCGGCGATTGATCTTGTGGGCACGTGGCTTTTTTAACGATACCGTTGATGGCTTTCCATGGAGCGATGTGGATGTAGTACGCGCCGAGACCTGGGATCCCTGGCACGGGCGCGTGAGTCTTGCCCTACGAATACCGGCAACACCGCCGCGCAAACGTCGAGTTGCACTCGGTGAAGTGCAGGATGCCGGTCAACCAGAACGAGTGATTGTTAATACGCTTGATTACATGCCGGTCGAAGACGTTGACGTGCTGGCAAAGATGGTGGCCTGGGTTGGCGATCAGGTGCTGGCAGGCCTCAGTGGTGAAGAGTTGGTAAAAGCATTTGAAGCAGAATTTCCCGCCGTTGAGCGTAAGCCGTTACCACCGTTTTTCCTTTCCAGCGAGCCGGCTCCGCCGCCTCCACCTGAACCTGAACCCGCACAGCCTAAGAAAAAGCGGTGGTGGAAGTTTGGTTCAAAAGCTGAGGAAGAAGAGACAAAACCGGTTTCGCCCGGTAATCTGATTGCAGCCTACGAGCGTCAGCGCGGTGCTCCTGCATCGGCTTCTCCTGCACCGACAGCGTCGGTTGGCCCATTGCCCACCCTACCTGAACAGCCCAATATGTATGAAGTTAGCCGATCGCTGCGCTTGATGCTTGAAGTACCGCGTGGCCTGGCTCGTGGCATGCGGCGCGCTAGCGAGATTCTGAGCGGGGCTACTGAACTGCTCAATAATATGCAAGACCCCCGCGTGCGACGTAATGCAATGCGTGGCCTGTACTACGCTGCTGCCCGCCAGGAAGCTGAAGGTGGACCGCTGGCCCCCGTTGGTCCGGTTGTACGGGCAGCAGTACGCTTCGCTGAGCCAACCGAACAACAGCCAGCCCAGGAACCAACCCAGCGCCGTATCGCAGTACGAGCAGCCGTGCGTCAATCGGCATCGGCACCCGCACCTGGCGCCGAACCATCGGCGCCGCAACCATCGGCGCCTGAAACTCCGCCTGCTCCTAACGATGCACAACCGGTACGACGTGCGATTAGCATTCGCCGGGCCGAGTCACCGCCTGCTGAGAATGGAACGTCCACACCAGTGCGTCGGATCGTGGTGAGTCGGGCCGACCGTCCGACCGCAGTGAGTGGCAGTGGTGCGACGTCCGAATCGCACAATGGTACGACCACCGATTCGGTCGATTCGTAAATGGGGTTGGGGGGAAAAGCGATATTGCAGGCACATGAGGGAATATGACGCGCGTCATTATCTACTCCGGTAAAGGTGGTACTGGTAAGACAACACTCTCGGCGGCAACGGCAGTAATGCTTGCCAGTGCCGGTCGCCGAACGTTGGTGTTGTCAAGTGATCCGGCCCACTCTCTGGCCGATGTGATGGGGATTGCGATCAGCCGTGATCGACCGACACCGCTCGCACCTCATCTTTACGGCCTTGAGGTAGATACTATTTATGAGTGGCGTCAAAACCTGGGCGGCTTCCAACAGTTTGTCACTGCAACCTACTCTGCGCGTGGGATCGAACGGTCAACAGCCGCTGAGCTGGCCAATCAACCAGGACTCGATGAAATCCTGGCCTTGCAGCGGGTTATGGACGAAGCCCAGAGCGGGCGCTGGGATGCTATCGTACTCGACACGGCACCAACTGGGAATACGTTACGTCTGCTGGCATACCCCGAAATGATTATCGGCGGTGAGGCAGGAAAGCGCCTCTTCCGGGTGTACCGGGGGATCGCTAATGTAGCGCGGCCTTTCCGCCGTGATTTGCCCGATGATCGCTTCTTTGAAGAGGTCGGGAAGCTGCTCGAACGGATGGAGCAACTGGCCAATTTTCTGGTTAGTTCAGATGTATCGGTGCGGTTAGTGCTCAATCCAGAACGTTTGCCGCTGCTTGAGACACGACGGGCGTATACCTTTCTCAGTCTATATGGCCTGCAATTAGATGCAGTGCTGGTAAATAAGATTTTACCTCATCGTACCGATCTTGGTCCGTATTTTGACTATTGGGTGAACCTCCAGCAACAATATCTGGCTGAGATTGAAGCCAGCTTTGCGCCCACACCAATCTTCCGTACCGTACTGCAAGGTGGTGAACCGATTGGAGTCGAGGCATTGCTGCATATCGGACGTCTGACCTTCGGTGAAGTTGATCCCGGCGCATTGCTGTACGATGAGCGCCCCATTTGGCTCGAACAATGGAGTGATGATGGTGAACCAGGTCAATATGATCTCTGTCTACGCTTGCCGTTCCTTGACCCCGGCGAGACAATCGAGGTAAGCCATATTGGCCCAGATTTGACGATTACCGTTGGCCGACTCGAACGCACCATTGCCTTACCGCGCGTATTGTACGATTGCACGCTTGGTGACCATCGGTATGAAGATGGTATCCTACGTCTGGCCTTTTACGAGGTACCGGTTGAACGCACGACCAGTAAACAACAAGTCGAAGCGGCATGATCGCTATTTCGTTGGAACAATCCCGTTGACTATACCGGCTGCTTCTAGCACCGGTTGCGAGCACTCTCCATGCGCACACTGATCTTTACTGCTCATCATCAACTCCAACAGAGCGCGGCAGCGCTAGCGACGGCCTGTCACGCTGCGCGACGCGGCTATCGCACCCTGCTGGCTTCGAGCGGGCCAGGACATCTGATCGGCCATCTGCTGCATCAGAGCCTTGGTTCACGCCCGCTTGAACTGGAACCAAATCTGGCAGCAATGGAGATTCATCCTCACGAAGAAGTAGCACGCCGCTGGGAGCAGGTGCGACCTTCGTTGCGCAGTGGGTTGGTTTCCCGCTTGCGCGATCTTGGCCCTGATGAGTTGCCCGCTTTCCCTGGTATTGATGCAGTGGCAGCAATGCTGGTCGCCGAACGCGCCCGTCAGTCAGGCCGGTTTGATCTGCTGATCCTCGATGGCCCGTCACCGGATTCCCTCCTTCGGGCCTTGACGCTGCCTGATGTGTTGCGATGGGCAGTCCGTCTGATCTTCGGGCTTGATCGCGGACCGGGAAAATCGCGTGCTTCGCAAGAACAGGCAATGATCCCAGCCGCCATTCTGGCGCCAAGTGCTACTGCACCACTGCAAGAGCTGCGGATTGAGTTAGAAGCGCAACGCGCACGGCTTGAGACCGAGAGCGGTGCACGGGTGCGTATGGTTGTCTTGCCACCAGAACTCCATCTGCCGCCACTCCGCTCAGCATTGACTGCATTCGGTCTTTATGGGCTTGCCAGCGATGAGGTGATCGTCAACGGAACGCCGGATCAGGTTGATGACGCGAGTCGCCACGAGTTCAGCCACGAGACGAGTCGCGCACGACCACTGCTGCGGATTGGTCAGATTGATACAACAGCAACTGACCGCGACGTATGGGCATTACGTGGTGCAGCACTCTACCGTGATGGTGACATCTTTATGAGTGAGCCACCGCGTCCACAAAGTAGTGATCGTGATATGCGGCTTCTTATTCCGTTCCTCGACGCCAAATCCCTCGATATTGCCGTTGCGAATGAAGAGGTCGTTGTTCAGCTTGGTCAGTTGCGGCGTCACGTACTGTTGCCTGGCCTGGTTGACGGTGGTCGACTGCGAGCCAGAGTTGAAGGAGAAGTGCTGCGGCTGTGGGTAGAATAGCGAAGGGGGCGCGTATGTCAGTGCTTGCCCAACCGATCCCGTTTGAGCGACCACCGGCGCGACCAATCGATGCGCCACCAACGGCAAAGTACGTTGCGTATGCCAACGAAGTAGCCACACGCCTTGCCGGTAAGCTCAGCACACGCGAGCGACGCCGTCTTGAAGGTGAACGAGCCTTGTTAGCACGTGCTCGCTTCATTGAGCTGAACGGTGTGGTGCATCATTATCAAGATGTTGGCCCCACCGATGGCGAACCGTTGGTATTGATCCACGGTTGGGATTGCTCATCGTTCTGGTGGCACCATGTCGTTGATCCGCTGGCCCAGGCTGGCTATCGTGTGATCAGCTACGATCTGAAAGGGCATGGCTTTTCTGACAGTGATCCGCGCCAGAATTATACAGTTGCCGGCTTTAGCACCGATCTGGAAATGCTGATCCGGAAGCTGAATCTCGGCTCAGTGCATCTAGCTGCCTTCTCGCTCGGCGCGTTCGTCGGTTTGCACGTCGCCGCCAATCATCCTGAACTGGTGCGCTCATTGCTCTTCTTTAACTTTAGTCTGTTACCGTACAACAAGCTGGCTTCGGCGTTCGTCCCCCGCTTGCTCGATACGGTGTTTAATCGGGTATTACGTCCTATCGAACGCCGCAACCTGTGGTGGTTGCCCTTCATATACGCCCGACTGGTGATGGCACAGCATACGCCATCAGTTGGCGATATTCGACTTGGAACGCTTGGGCTTCGCTATTGCGATCCGGCGGCTGTCCGAGTGTCGGCCTCTGAATTGTCACGCCCAGAGATTCTGGCGGCTGTAGCCGAACAGGCCAAAACTATTCGCCAACCCCTCCTCTTAGTAGCGGGGGCTAACGACCCGATTATGCGTCCGGCTGATGGACGAAAGTTGGTTGCGCTCACGCCGAATGGCTCGTTTCTAGAGATACCAAAATGTGGTCACCTGATCTTGTTTGAACTACCAGAGCAGGTCATTCAGATCATGCGCCTCTTCTTAAAAGGTGTTCGCTAGGGAGGATTGTCTATGCAGTTGTTGCTTCGTTCCGGCGGTCAACAATTGATGATTGATATGGAGCGGGCTGATGACCGCCCCCTAACGGTTGGTCAGTATACCTACCGTCCGCGTCGGCTGGCCGGAAAGGTCCGACGCCTGGCAACCAAGATGTGGCCCGACATCCCTCCGACCGTCCTCGCCGAGCGCCTGACATTTGAAGCGGTTGATACTGTTCGGGACACAACCTGGGGTGATAGTGGTAGCTTTTCACCCCGTTCTGGGTCGGTGGTGATGCTTGGCCGCTGGGACGAAGATGGCAGCGTGGGTATTGCCCTGCACGAACTGGCACACGAGATGCACCTATACCACGGTGGCTACGATGATAGCGACGGTGTCGTGCGCGAAGCGGTGGCAATGCTGGCCGAGCGGGAAGCTGGTCTGCGTCGTAGCTTTGAACGAGAGCCATACCACTCTGCTTACCAATTGATCGAACAACTCGAATCGTTGTCAGCCTTTAACCGTCTCTCTTTTCCCAAACGATGGGCAGAAGTGATCAGCGTGACATCAGTCGTTGGGCTGGTCGATCTGGTCAACTATTACCTTGACCGCAGTGAACGGCTTGGATTGGCACGCTGGCTTGACCGACTAACCAAAAATGTGGATGTGCGCGATCAACTGTTGGCTCGTCTGGCAACCACGTCGCTGCGCTATAGTCTGGAACTGCGCCGACATCTGATCAAAAAATTAGTGCGTTGTAAACCAGAAACACCGGTTGAGCAATTGATGTACGTTCTTGACTCAATTGCAACCCTTGATCGTCGTTATCCAAACGATGATCTAGAGCGAATCATTAATTTCTGCTTTGCACCGTATGTCCCTCAACGTCGTCGGCTCTTTGCCTTTGGCTCTTGATAGAGAGGAGCGGGTATGAATCGCTTCAATGAAAATGACACTGTTAGTTGGTTACCCGGTTTTGTACGTCGGTGGTTTGGGCTTACTGAAGAGGATCCCCGCTACAGACAAGCGGCTGGGCCGGGCTGGATGCCTATTTGGCTTCAGCGCTTCTTGGGCCTGACCTATGATGAACCGGTACGCTATGCCGATGAATCCACATCGACATCATCAGGACGGGCAACCTATACTCCACCACCACGCTCGTATACGCCTGGAAGTGCGTCGTTTACACCATCGTACACGCCATCGTACACGCCGCGCAACTACACTCCGCCTGCGTATCAGCCATCGGCTTCCGAAGAGTCAACACCATCAACGCCGTTACGACGGAGCCAGGCTGGTGATGAGCCGCTGACGGATGTCCAACCTATCGGCTATCTGCTGCGTGCGTATGCACGAGGCGCTCTTCCACCACAGGGTCTAGAAGCCTTTACTCGTGAAGTACGCACTACAACCGAGAAGGTCTTTAACTTCTACGGCCACTGGATTCGTTTCCAGACCGAAGAATTGTTACGTATCGGTGGCGATCTGTGCAATGCCGTCATCAATGCCCTGCCCGGTGAATCGGCAAAGCCACAGAACACCACGATCCGTCGAATTAAAGTAGTTGCCGATAATGGAAACGGCAACAACAAATCAACGGTGACGACAGAAACTGAACGCTCTGAAAATAAAGAGTGACCTATGCCTCGTCCAGTTGTCATTATGGGCGGGTGGCTCTCGTCACCCGCCGATTACTTAGGAATGGCGCGGATACTAGCCGCACCGCCGTACAATCGTATCGTGTACGTTGTCAACTTCAGTCGGCTAGACTGGCTAGCGTTACGCGATCCCAATTTCGGTCCAGCCCTCGATGCCCTGGCGGCTACGGTACAACTTGCATTACAAGAAACTGGTGCAGATAAAATTGATCTCATCGGGCATAGTGCCGGTGGGCGAATTGCCCGCGCATACCTGGCCGATGAACCGTATCAGGGTGTTCGCTATGCCGGTCACAAGGTCGTGGCGAGTCTGACAACGCTGGGAACAGCCCATGCCACCTCGGAAATATGGGTCAAGCAATTTGCCGACTGGCTGGAAGCGCGGTATCCCGGTGCGGCCTTTCCGCATATCAAGTATCGCGCAGTTGCCGGTCGGAGCGTGCGTGGTCGCCGGTTCGGCTCACCAGAAGAGATGATTGCCTACCGTTCCTATGAGGTCTCATTTGGTGATGGAAATCTCATCGGCGATGGAATTGTTCCGACGGCGGCATGTTATCTGGCTGGAGCGGACAACTTGATTCTTGAGGGTGCCCGTCACGCACCGTACAACGCACCGTCAACCTGGTACGGTGCTCGTGATGTAGTGCCACTCTGGTTCGACGCCTAGTGAGAGCACGTATGACTCGTCCACTGGTTATTATTGGCGGCTACCTGACCAGTCCTGATGATTATAAAGCCCTGGCGCAGGCCCTCGCACGGCCACCGTTCGACTTTCAGGTCTTCATCACCCCAATCGGACGCCTGCGCTGGGCATTAACGCGCGACTGGGATTTTCGGCCAGTGTTGCGCATCTTGCGCGCCACCGTCGCTCAGGCGCTCCAAGAGACTGGAGCAAACAGCGTGACAATTCTGGCCCACAGTGTAGGTGGTACTGTAGCCCGAATGTATCTCGGCGATCATCCTTACAAAGGTGAGATATACGGAGGTCATCGCTTCGTGCATCACCTAATCATGCTTGGTACCCCACACCACAGCAAAGAATTCTGGACCCGGCAGACAGTAGGGTTTACGAATCAACACTATCCGGGAGCATATTACAACCATATCCGCTACACCTCTATTATCGGGCGTAGCATTCAGGCGAATCGCAACGGGCGCTGGATCGAACGAATGGCCTACAACAGTTATGTCATGATCGATGGGCCATCTGGTGCTCAAGCTTGGGGCGACGGTATTACTACCCTGACCTGTGCCGCATTACCCGGCGCTGAATATCTGGTTGTACCTGGCCTGTACCACTCATCGCTCCACGGACGACCGTGGTACGGTGATCCTGAAGGGTTAAAAAATTGGCAGCGCGTATTGGTCGGATCATCACCGGTTGTTGTTTGAAATATCGCTGATTTGTACTATAATACAAATTGCATGAAATCATCGAACTTTGAGCGATTCATACTGTACGCAATGGCAGCCGTGTCGGGAGTATCACTCGCGTGTTATACCGCAGTACTCTACTTATGTCGGCAGGAAGGCAACGATCATCAACCAGAACGTGCCGCACTTCGTACTCGGCTGGCCAACCTGGCCCATGCGCTCGATTGGTTGATGAACCTGATGGTTGCGCTAGTCGGGATTGGTCGCCTGTTCCGCGAAGAACGGTTTGGGGGACAACACCAACCCCGCTGGCTGAAAATCTATTTTATGATTACCGGTCCACTGCCAACAATCGGTATGGTAGGAGCCATGATTACCGGTCATCGTTGGGGAACCACGATGAAGAACCATCCGTATCAGCAACGGCTACACCGCATCTTCGCCTGGCTTGGTTACATCAGTTGGTGGTTCAGCTTTATTCCAATCTTTTTCCAGCCATTACTAAACCGGCTGGCAGTACGCACAGAAGATTCGGCTTCGGTTATCTCGTAGCGACCGCGCATCTGCGCCTGAGGGGGATTGCATGACGACTGTACCATCGGTTGAGTCAATGATGCCAGACGCCGTAGCACTCGAACAACACGAGCTGTTTGCGGCAACTAACCGGGCCTACGACATGGTTTTTAAGGGAACGGTTGATTTCTTCGTGATCAAAGCAGCCAAGGATTTGGGGCTATTCGATCTCCTGGCTGCCGCGTCACGTACCCTGGCTGATCTGGCAACTGTAACACAGACGGTACCACAGCGGCTGGAAAAGTTCCTTATCACGCTCGAACAGGTTGGCCTAGTAAAACGGGATGGTGATTTGTGGCAACTGACCCCCTTCGCCGACCAGTTCTTTGCCAATCCGGAGCGTCATCGAAATATGACGATGGTACCATTCGTTGATTACATTGCCGATCTGATTGAAAACTACTATCTGCGGCTCGCCGATGTGGTACGGGGAAAAGTCGATTTCACCAGTATCGTTCCTCACCCACCACGCACCCGCGAAGATAGTCTGTTCTACGAGACGTTGCACCGCTCGAACATCCAGCTCTTCACCGAGCTGTTGGTTAAGCGAGCACGGCTTGCCGATGTGCAGACTCTGGTTGATGTTGGTGGGGGGATCGGCGATATTGCAGCAGCACTGTGCCAGGCCTTCCCTCAGCTCAAGGTGACCCTGATCAATCTGCCAAGCGCACTTGACCTGGTGCGTGAAAATGTTGCCGCCAAAGGACTAAGTGATCGGATTACACCGGTCGCAGTCGACATGTATCGTGAACCATACCCTCAGGGCGATGCCGTCCTCTTCTCGCGCATCCTCTATCCGATGAACGCTCAGTTCTGCGCGATGTTGCTGAAAAAGGCATACGATGCCCTGCCAAGCGGTGGTCGGGTGTTAATCCTTGATATGGTCATTAGCGACCCCCATCATCCCAACTACGACTATCTAACCCACTACCTCTGTGCAATCGGGATGAGCTTTTCGGTACTCGAATTCAAAGATCACCGCGTGTACCCCGATCTGCTGCATCAGATCGGATTTACCGATGTGACACTTGATGAAGGGTATGATCACGTGTTGTATCAGGCGGTGAAGCCATAAGAGAGCGGCTGTTGTCTTGAGACCGGTGCAGCTTCTGCCCGGCAATGCGGTAAACAACTATGATTTCGACTGAACAACGTGTCTCGCTCAGCCGAAAAATCCGGGCGCATATTGAACTGGCCGATCCGGTGACCTGGATTTCACCTGTGCTGGTCTGTTTCTGTGGAGCACTGGCATCAGGGGTTCAGCGAGGGTTTGATTGGACAAGACCGGATCACTGGTGGCTGATGTTGCTCGGCGCATTGATGACTGGCCCACTCGGTACCGGTTTTAGCCAAAGCATCAACGACTATTTTGACCGTGAGCTTGATGCGATCAACGATCCACAACGACCGATTCCGGCTGGAATCGTCTCGCTGGCAGAAGCACGCTGGAACTGGATTGTACTCGGCACAGCGACAATACTGGTCTCATTTGTGTTCGGTAGGCCGTTGATCGTCCTGCTCGCCCTGCTCGGGATTATACTGTCGGTTATTTACAGCATGCCCCCGATTAAGCTGAAGAAGCATTTCTGGCTAGGACCACCAGCGGTCGGCTTAGGCTACGTGAGTATGAGCTGGTTGGCGGGACATCTGATCTTTGCTCCTCTGACATGGCAAAGTGTGCTGGTAGCATTGATTAATGGTGGTCTGGCAGCCGGTTTACTTTTCCTCAACGACATTAAGAGTGTTGAGGGTGATCGCAAGCTGGGATTACAATCACTAACTGTAGCGATTGGGGTCAAACGTACCCTGATCGTGGCATACCTGACCATTAATGGCTTCGAGGCCATGCTTCTTGTTCTGGCACTGATATGGGGACAGTATTGGGTAGCAGCATTTATGCTGCTGGCACTGGTTGCGCCGATCTATAATCAGATAAAGCTCTACCAGGAACCAACCCAGCAGAACTATGTGCGCTATCTCCTGGCCTCAAATCCATTTGTGGCCTTAATCCAGATCATCTCAGGTTTACTCGTAGGCGGCTATTTTGGCTGACCGTTACCATTTTAAGGAGGTGGAACTATGACGGAGACCGAAGGTGAGGTGCGGGTACGCAGCGTTCCAGTACGACGCAGCGATAGCTTCGTTGAATCGGCAATGGAGTTTGGTGGCGGGATTGCTCGGCTTGGTTTCGCGGTCTTTACGCTACCGCTGGCCCTGCTGCCTCCAGAGTCGCGCCAGCACATGCGCAACGCGACCAAGGAGTTGATGTACGCATTCGCTTCGCTACCCCGCGATTTTGCCGAGATCGCCGGGAAGAGCATCGAGAAGTGGGCAGCCGAGGGCGAAGAGCCGAAGACTGAGACAAAGTAACGCTGATTGCTCGTTGTGAGCAAAGGAGGAGACGAGTATGAGCAATGAAACGACGACTGAGCGTGATGGGCTATTTGAGATGGCGGCTAGCTTCGTCGGTGGTGCTACCCGGATCGGCCTGACTGTTGCCTCGGTACCGTTAGTGCTGCTCCCCCGTAATTCGCGTCGGCGAGTACGCCGGGCTATGGCAGAAGTAGCAATGGCCGTTGTCGCTTTTCCGAAGGAGCTAGCGAATGTTTCGGAGCGGGTGGTTGATGACATCTTTGCCGCCGACCCACCCCAGATCACGCTGCCCAGCCCACAGCGCGTAGGTGAGCAGGTGCGTTCGTTCACCGAGCGCCTGGCCCGTGCTGCCGAAGAGTTGGGAACGAGCTTCAGCCGAGCAGCCAGCCGCGCTGCTGATGCCGTTGAGCAAGGGGCAGCAAAGGTTGATGAGTGGGTCGAAACCCCACCGAAAACACCACCGGCACCGTGATCGGTTAAGGTTGTCGGTCTACGCAGAGGTACGGGATGTGGTTGGCTACCCATCCTATGCCTCTGCGTTTGTCTCTCTACCTGACAGAGCGGCAAGTTGTGCCTGAATGTGCAGTCAACCGGCGGTCAGACCGTGGTATTCTGTAAAGAGAGAGGCATGTGGTGATGCCTCTGAGATCGCTGTTCCACGGAGCTTTGCTACTATGCGAATTGTGATACTTGGCGCCGGTTATGCCGGTTTACGTACTGCGCTTGATCTGGCTCGTCTCCGTCGTACTTACGGGCTAGAAATTACTATCCACGTTGTTGATCAACATCCGTACCATCAGTTGATTCAGTTGTTGCATCTGACTGCTACCGCCGGGATTACCGACCAAAAGTCCATCTATCAGCTCGATAAACTCTTTCAAGGTCGTGAGGTAGAACGGATCGAGGGGCGGGTACAGACAATCCTTCCTCTGGAACGGCGCGTCGTCCTCGCTGATGGCCGAAGTGTCGAATATGATCGGCTGGTTATTGCGCTGGGCAGCGAAACTGCCTTTCAGGTTCCAGGTGCTCGCGAGCATGCGCTGCCCCTCCGAACCTTCCCTGATGCGGTTGCCCTGCGTAAGCATCTGATACGTAAGTTTAGTCAGGCTGCAACATTGACCGATCCGACCGAGCTGCGGATCGCAATGACGACCGCCATTGTCGGTGGTGGATATACCGGTTGTGAACTGGCCGGTGAACTGGCGGCGTGGGCTGATGATCTCTGTCGGCAAACCGGCGCACCTCGCAATGAAGTCCGTATTGCTCTGATCGAACGAGAAGACCATCTCTTGCCGCATCTCGGCACTTGGGCCAGTAATGAGGCGGTGCGCCGGCTAGAACGTTTAGGCGTGAATATCTTCTTGCGAACACCGGTGGTACGGGTAGAACCGCAACTGCTCCGCTTTGCCGATGGTCGTATATTGCGGGCCGGAACTATCGTGTGGGGCGCAGGTATTCGCGCTCCGGCCCTCCTCGCCGAAGCAGGCTTCCCGACCGATCGCATGGGTCGGGTACTGGTGGATCGCTATTTGCGCGTGAATGGACAGGCAGCAGTCTTCGCAATTGGTGATTGTGCGGCAGTCCCTGACGGACGTGGTGGGACCCTACCCCCCACTGCATCTTACGCAGTGCGCCAGGGTGAGCATCTGGCCGAGATTCTGGCAGCCGAAGCGCGTGGTGACGCGCCGCGTGCTTACGAGCCGGTTGAACTCGGTGAAGTTGTTTCGTTAGGACCAAACGATGCCGTAGGCAATGCCCTGGGAGTGCCGGTTACAGGCTATCCGGCTCTGATGCTGAAACGCGGGATCGAAGAATACTATCGTGCTACAATCGAAAGCGCATAGCCATAGGAGAGCAAGCATGATCGTGCAAGAACAGTTTGTTTCAATCAAAGCGCCACCTGCAACTGTAGAACGCTACCTGACCGATCCGCAATTGATGAAGGAGTGGCGTTCACCGCTGGTCGTTCTTGATCCTATCGAAGGCGAGTTAATGACACTGGGGAGCAAACACAAGCTACGACTGAAATCACTCGCGCTGGCCGGTGCGACGTATACCGTTACTGAACGTGATAGCAATCACATCTTGTTAAAGATCGAGGGTCTCTGGCAGGGGCAAGAACTCTGGCGTTGGTTTGCCGATGGTGACCGCACGATTGTGCAAAATCGGGTTGAGTACGAAGTGCCCGATCCCAGTTTGCGCGTCTTTGTGGTTGGTCTCGGGCAGATTTTTGCGTCACTCGACATGCGTATTCAACTCGATCGCCTGCGAATGCTGATTGAAGGTGGCCCCAAACCTGCTACCCAACCGCGTTAATGCACAACGGGGGCAACCACAGGTTGCCCCTTCTTTGGTAGATTATTTTTGCATAAAAGCACAGATATTGCACCAAGAATGCATCGTTTCAACCACTACCATTTCATCGGCGGCTGTGCTAGCATAGGTGCAAAGATACAAGAATTAGTCAGATAGAGGTCGCGTATGGCTCGTCAACAACGGTTTAGCCCACGAGACGAAGTCTACCTCAATAGTACTAGCTTTGAAGTATACATGGCCGCCGGTGGGGTATTCATTGGTCTTTTCGGCCTCTTATTTGCCATTAGTATCAAAATCAGCTTTGCCTGGCTGGTATGGCCTGCCCTCTTCGTGTCAATCCTCGCCGGTTACATCACCCTCAACCGCCTAGAGAAGCGCGAGCGGAAACGGAAACTGGCCGAGCTTGAAGCAGAATACGCTGCCAAAGCAACTCGCACGTATGGCGACTAGGGCACATCTGCGCAATGTGCTGCTTCCCTGGGAACGCGGGCCGCTGGCCCGCGTTCTCGTGTGAGATCGGGTGATTGCATTTTGTTCTCACCACTTGTCTGTCGGGTAGCAACGGAAGTATAGTTACACACTGCTAAAGAGGATTTGTAGGCATTCTGTCATCTTGCGCGGTGCACGATTGTGCTATCTTCAAGCTAATCGTGTCATTGCAAGAGGATAGGTATGCAGACACTTCGCACTATTCGTCGTACCCGTGAGCTGACCTTTCTTGATTTGGCACTCTTGACCGGTATTCCTGCTCGTGTGCTCGCCGAGGCAGAGTACGGATTACGTCACCTTAGCCATCACGAAGCTGAGACGATTGCATTTGTGTTAGGGATACCACCGACGGCGATTAGGCCATTACCTCCCCAGACGCAAGCCCGTTCCGGTCTGAAGCCATTGGCTCTGGCTGCCGGTTTAGCCACAACGCTGGCGTTATTGTCACTGTTTGGCGAAGGAGGACAGCGTTTCCAACACCATTTGATAACCGTCGCTCTGCAACAAGTTAGCTCACTGCTATCATCACAGACTGAGCCGGCTCCTGAGATGACCGGGCAGGCATCTCGCACGGTGATACCAACCATCCTACCGTTCACAGAGCAACGGAAAGGCGCGACACTAGTCATACCACCATCATTACCGACTCTCCCACCACCAGAGGCTCTGGCACCGCTCGTAGCTCCTTTGCCATCCTCAGCACGTACACCTGCCGTACCGCAGTTCTATCTTGATGAAGCAGGTCCCCATGGTTGTCCGGTTCAACCTGCGACCGGTCGGGTTGTGATAACCCAGGGATACGGAGTAGGTTCGCATACGCCGACCGCAATCTGGGGCGCAATTGATTTAGCGGTTGATGGCAATGGTGATGGAGTCGCCGAACCGGAAGCAAGCTGGTACGCGCCTGTAGTCGCAACACATGACGGCAGGGTACGGGTAACACTAGATAGTTACCCCGCCGGTCATCATGTCTGGGTGCTGGCGGCAGACGGTATCTGGCGTACCGGCTATTCACATCTCGCGATTGTTACCGTCATCGACGGCCAGCAAATACAGGCCGGCGATATGATCGGGTTAATGGGTAGTACTGGCTTTGCCAGTGGTCCACATCTCGATTATCAGGTCTGGCGCGGTGAGGTGAATATCGATCCTACCACCCTGGTTGGATGCGATCGGTAGAAGAACGCTTTGCGAACCGCTGCGGCAGGGATAGGCAGAAGTCACCGAAGATGGTCGGGATACGGTGGAACCAGGCCAAGCCTTGCCGCCACAGAATCTGAGGCATCGAGTATGCACAATCACGCCCGCAGTGAGCGACGAAAGAGGGCCAGTGCAAAAGCCATCCCGATCACGGCAAAACCGAGCAGGATCACACTACTTATCCATAGCGGCAGAGTAGGCGGTGTCCCAAACGCTAACGCCCGTATTGCATCGATAAAGTACGTCGCCGGATTGAACAACACAATCATGCGCATCCAGTCCGGCAAAACATCGAGTGGATAGAGGGCATTAGACGCAAACAACAAGGGCAAATTGAAGAGGAAGATCATGCCGTGGTAGCCAGCAATACTGCGTGATACTGCGGCAACACCGAGTGCCAGACCACTGAAACCAATGGCGAAGATAACAAGCAACACCAGGGCGCCGAGCCAACCAAGAGGATTCACCCCTACTCGTGCCCCCATCAGTAAACCAACGACGAGCATCAGGATTGCCTGAAAGAGTGCTTTCGTTGCCGTGCTGGCAGCACTGCCTAACAAAATGCTCAAGCGCGGAATCGGTGCAGCCAGGTACTCTTTAACAATGCCACGAAGCCGCTCATCGAGTAACACCATCCCGCCCCCAACTGCGCCGCCGAGAGCACTCAACGCAATAATTCCAGGGAGGATGAACGACATATAGTCATTTCCGCCAATCGAGCTAATCATGCCGCGCATGCCAACGCCAAACAGCACCACCCACAACACCGATTGCAGCGCCAGACCGAACAGCTCTTCGGTTTGCTGGACAAACTTGCGCATGTGGCGTGTCCAGATAACATAGGTTGCGTACATACAGTCCTCACTTAATCACGCAAAGCTGTACCGGTATAATGCAAGAAGACATCACCGAGCGAAGGTCGCGCCAGGGTAACATCTTCGATTACAAAGCCATTCCCGCTTATTGCCCCTAACACAACAGGGAGCCGTCGACTCCCGTTGTCGGTGTAAACGAGCACCAGACTATCAGCCGAATCGGTCTCGACACCCTGAACACCTTCAACACTCTGGACAACTGTCGCCAGATGTTGCAAATCGCCTCGACCGCGCACGCGAATCACATCCGAACCCAGTGAGGCAACTAAATCGGTTGGCCGCCCTTCGACGATCAAGCGCCCATGATCGATGATGCCCACCAGATCGGCTAGAACCTCTGCTTCATCCATAGCGTGTGTGGTCAGCAAGATGGTCATCCCACGCTGTCGGTTTAGGTCGCGAATGTAGTTCCAGATATTCACCCGATTTTGCGGATCAAGACCCTGCGTCGGCTCGTCGAGCACTAATACCCGCGGATCGGTCATCAAGCCACGGGCCAATTCAAGACGACGCTTCATGCCGCCAGAATAACTTTTGACCGGACGATCAATTGCCTCAGTCAGTTGCACCAGCTCAACCAGGTCACGAATGCGCTGCCGACGCACGTCTGCTGGCAAACGATATAACCGCCCGTGAAAATCAAGCGTTTCGCGACCGGTCAGAAGCGGGTCGAGCACCATTTCCTGAAACGTCACCCCGATCCGACGACGGACTTCCGCAGCATCACGGATAACATCATAACCGAGGATGCGGGCACTACCTGATGTTGGCGGCAAGAGAGTAGTCAAAATACTCAGCAGAGTCGTTTTACCGGCGCCGTTAGGCCCCAACAACGCATAGATACGACCAACCGGTGCACGGAGGTTAATGTGATCAAGCGCGGTTAGGTCACCATACCGCTTGACGAGATCAATCGTTTCAATTGCCGGTGTGTTCATGATTAGCTCAGCATCTAGCCAGTGCGTGACGATTCTCACATGTTGATTATAGCACCAATCAACTATGCAGGAACTACGCTAGAGCTAGACCTCGGATTACTAAACAAGCCCTCTGCATCGTCGGCATAGCACAGACTGCCATGCACCTGCGTAATAAGACGTACAAAGTGTAGATCATGAGCGCACGTCTTCTGCAACTTTCTGGAACGGGGCACGTACCATTAAAAATAAGTTAGCAATAGCGACATACGAAAACCTGATGAACGCTATGTAACATCGTGAATGCACATTGATTAGTCAGGTCGGCCAGACGCTCTGAAAGGAGGACACCAGTGCAGCAACGACCGATCAGCATTGAACAGCGACATGGCCCCAACATCCTGATCCGTTTACTCTACTTCTTCTTATTCGGATTTTGGTTCAGCGGTATCTGGACTGCAATAGGTTGGATCTTGTGTGTCACCATTATCGGTTTACCGGTTGGTTTGTGGATGCTCAATCGGATGCCGCAAGTGGTAACACTTGCACCGCGGCGCGAGAACCTGGTGATTGCCGGTGGGCAGATATACCGGGTAGAGACACCGCAACACCCGCTGTTGTTGCGAGCACTCTGGTTCATTTTTGTCGGGTGGTGGTTGAGCGGAATATGGCTTTTCGTCGCATGGGGATTGAGTGTATCGATCATTGGGATGGTTATTGCCTTTTGGATGTTCGATCAAGTGCCAACAATTATCACCCTTGCCCGTCGTTAATGAGTGCCAAAGCGGGTGTCTGATCGGGATCCAAACGTTCACCAGTCTTGTCACCCCTTCTTGAAAGGGGCGATTTAGAGCGATTTCAGGCATTGGGGGGCGTTAGACCCCGCATCCACCAGCGCGAGCAGCAGACCGGTCAGCACGCCCCCCCGGTTCCACGTAGGCTACCCCACGCCACTACCAACGCGCCAGCCATCCGCGTGGATGCGTGCGTGACCGCAACATCTTTACTAAGAGCCTATCCGAATAATCGTCTCACGATACGGCGGACGAAACCTGATAGAGGTACGGGCGCAGCGCCGCTGCGCCCCAACCGATCTCCTTCTGCGACAGGATATCCCAGATAGGTTCTAAATCCTGGACCTGACACCAGGCTCTGCACTGGCTGCCCCCTCCTGAACGGTCGGCGCGACGGTCGAGGTAACACGCACCCGCATGACCGGATAGAACGGCGGCGACTGGATCGCAAACCACCAGCGCAGGCTCTACACCCCGTGATCCGTCAGCACTACGACCGCCTGGTCGGGTGGCAGGGCACGGCGGGCCTAGCGCAGCATCCGCTCCCCCTGCGGTTCCCACGCGCCCGGGTAGTGTGATTGGACGATCACCCAGGCGAGCGGTAGGCCGGGGCCGCAATAGCGAACACGCATGCGCAGGAGGACGATGGCAGCGCGTCGAGAGGAGGCATCCAGGCCGAGCACCAGCAGTCTGCCGATTCAGTGCGCACCTTTCCAGCGGCGCAGGTCGGTGCCACACGCACGCGGACGAGACCACCGGTGGTGCATCCGCTGCGGGTGGAGCGGTGGGGTGCTGAGCAGGTGCAGCAATCCAGGCCTTCCACGCATCTGCCAGGGTCGTGGCGCGGGCGATCTCGGCCGTGGCGAGCACGTGCACCAGTGCGGAACCAGTGGCGTTTCCCGCCACCAGGGTGCCCACGATCCAGCGGGCTAAGGCGCGGCGTCGGTGCCGGTACACGCATGGGAGCCGGACTCTAGCTTGACTTCTAGTACGCGATAGTGTAGCATGGTGCTCGTGGAAAACACCATGCGCACAGGGAAAGCCGCAACACTCCTTGGTGTCTCGGTCAAGACGTTGCAGCGTTGGGAACGCGAAGGAAGGCTGATTCCGGTGGCCCGAACGGACAGCAACCGCCGTCTCTCCCCTGAGACGCAAATCCGTGAGTTCATCGGTTTGCGGCAGGCGAACCATGCGCCAACCACGCTGGTCGCCTCCTGTCGGGTATCGCGTGCAGCACAGAAGCCGGACCTGGCGAATCAGCGCAACGTGCTGGAAGAGTTCGTGGTGGCGACGGGATTGGCGGGGGTCGAGGGTATCGAGGAAGTGGGCGGCGGGCTGAACGTCACGCGCAAGCGGTTTCTGGCCCGTATGGACGAGATCGGGCGACGGGACGTCACGATGCTGATCCTCGCGCACCGGGATCGCCTCACCCGTTTCGGCGTTGCGTGGTTCGAACATGACGCCAAAACCCATGGCTGCGCAGTGCTGGTGCTCACCCAGGAACGGCTGTCTCCCGAACCGGAAATGGTGCAAGACGTGATGACCATCGTGCACGGTTGTTCGTCTCGGCGATACGGTTTGAGAAACGATCGAAAAAAGTTGAACGAAGCGCTGAAACAGGATGCGAGTCATGAGTAATGCCAAGAAGGCCAAACGATGCAACTAACCCACAAGATCGCCCTTTGTCCGACTCCTGAGCAGGTGGATTACTTCAAGCGCGCCTGCGGCACGGCCCGGCGCGTCTGGAACTGGGCGCTCAATGAATGGAACAAACAATACGCAGCAGGCGGCAAGCCGAACGCAATGGCGCTCAAAAAGCAGTTCAACGCCATCAAATACACCGACCCACAGTGGCTCGACGAGAAGGGACGGCCGTGGTTGCGAGACATTCACCGGGACGCACACGCCCAGCCGTTTGCCCATCTCGCCAAAGCCTGGGAAAGATTCTTCACCGACCTCAAGGCTGGCAAAGAGGCGCACGCACCGCGCTTCAAGAAAAAGGGGCGCTGCCGCGACAGCTTTTACGTAGCCAACGACAAGTTCCGTCTGGACGGCAAGACGATCCGCCTGCCCAAGATCGGCGACGTCGCCATGACCGAGGAACTGCGCTTCAAAGGAAAGATACTGGGCGCGACGGTCTCGCGCACGGCGGATCGTTGGTTTGTGGCAATACAGGTCGAAGTGCCTGATGCGCAATGCTATCGGCGTCGCACGTCGCACGAGGTCAACGGCCTCGACCTGGGCATCAAGGCTGCCGCAACGATCTCCAGCGGTGAAGTCGTTGAGGCGCCCAAGCCGCTCAACGCAGCGCTGCGTCGTCTAACAATCCGTAGCCGACGTCTCAGCCGCAAGCTGCAAGCCGCCAAGAAGGCAGCAGGATTTGAACGCCGTGCCCGCCTGCCCAAAGGAACGCGCCTGCCGGTATCGAACAACCGGCGAAAGTCCGCTGCGACATTGGCAAGGCTGCATGCCCGCCTTGCCAATCTCCGAGCGGATTTCACCCACAAGCTCACGACTCGACTCTGCCGCGAAAACCAAGCGTTCGTGATCGAGGATGTAAACGTCAAGGGGATGCTCGCGAACGAGAAGCTCGCTCGCGCCATCTCTGACGTGGGCTTTGGGATGTT
>Ga0272446_1000006_pt1:0-52500 | contig 242223 bp, 214 predicted proteins | sample YNPCB0061_FD_194587 | JGI IMG/M metagenome (GOLD analysis project Ga0272446, IMG submission 194587) | Hot spring microbial mat communities from Yellowstone National Park, WY, United States - YNP-CB-006-1 | ecosystem: Environmental > Aquatic > Thermal springs > Hot (42-90C) > Sediment... | reverse complement strand
TCACCCCCACACGTGTCTACGAAATGGTCACAGCGCCTATGCAACCGACCGTCGTCGCCCCGCAGAGAAATGACGTGTTCGGATGGCACACCACTCTGACCGGGGACAACCTGCGCCCTCATCGCTCGGAACAGGAGATTTCGGACGGGCGCTAAGCAGTCATTGAGAATCGAAGCCGTGCCCTTCGCATCACAACCGGCTGTTACTCGGCATCTTGTAATGCGGCCACGCCAGGTAATACTCGACCCTCAAGGAGCTCAAGCGATGCCCCGCCACCCGTGCTCACGTGTGACATCTTATCGGCCAAACCAGCCTGTTCCACGGCTGCCACACTATCGCCGCCACCGACAATCGTAATCGCCCCATTTGCCGATGCTTCGGCCATCGCCTGGGCAATAGCGCGAGTACCAACGGCAAACGGTTCCATTTCAAACACACCCATCGGCCCGTTCCAAATTACAGTGCGCGCCGCTCGAATCTCGGCACTGTAGCGTTCGATGGTCTTGGGGCCAATATCCATCACCCGCCAGCCATTGGGAATCTCACCGACGTCAACGATACGATGCTGGGCTTCGGCGCTGAACGCATCGGCAATGACCACATCCACCGGTAGCAAGAGCCGGGCGCCGCGCTCATCGGCAAACGCCATCAATCGTTGCGCCACGGATACACTGTCTGGTTCAACCAGTGAATCACCCAGATTCAACCCTTTGGCCAGCAAAAAGGTGTTTGCCATCCCACCACCGATGAGCAACGCATCGACTTTGCCCAGCAGATTCTCGATCACGCCAATTTTGTCGCTGATCTTGGCCCCGCCGATAACCGTCACAAACGGACGCTGAGGATTGCTTAGTGCACCACCGATGTATGTCAGTTCCTTTTCCATCAGAAAACCGGCAACGGCCGGCAAATAGTGAGCAACCCCCTCGGTGCTGGCATTAGCCCGATGGGCCGTACCGAACGCATCGTTAACGAAGACATCACCAAGCCGGGCCAATTCAGCGGCCATCTCCGGATCGTTGGCCTCTTCGCGTGGATCGAAACGGGTGTTTTCGAGTACCAACACCTGGCCCGGTTTTAACATAGCAACAGCCGCTTCAGCGGCTGGGCCGGTAATCGCTTCGGTCTTCTTAACCTCTTTTGCTTCAGGGAGTAGCTCAAACAACCGCTCAACAACCGGTCGCAAGCTATATTTCGGGTTGGGTTTCCCCTTCGGTCGTCCAAGATGCGACATCAGAACCACACTGGCGCCATGCTCTAGCAAATAGCGAATAGTGGGTAAGGCGGCTCGAATCCGGGTATCGTCGGTAATTTGTCCTTGATCATCGATGGGGACATTAAAATCAACCCGCACCAGTGCCCGCTTTCCAGCCCAATCCACATCACGGATGGTTTTCTTGTTCATGCGCATCCTCCTTTGTTTGCGCTGTAACGGCACACCGTCATTGTAACACAGCACTTACTTGCCGATGCAGAAACGGCTAAAGATCATATCTAGCAGGTCTTCCCCAACGGTCTCGCCGGTAATCTCACCCAACGCATTTGCTGCACCGGTCAGATCAGCCGCCAGTAAGTCGGTTGCCGCACCCATAGCCAGCGTCTCCTGCGCCGCCCGTAGAAACTCTTCCGCTCGCCGCAGTGCTGCCCGATGGCGTGGATTACTGACCAAATGCGTTGAAGCCATTGCCGGGAGCGTCCCTCCTAGCAATGTACGCGCAATCGTCTGGGCCAGAAGATCGATCCCGTGTCCGTAACGAGCTGAACAGGCGACCACTGCCTTGCATTGGGGGTGGTGAGGTGTTGGTGGCGGCGGCAATGCAGGGTCATCACATTTATTCCAGACAAGAATGGTTGGGCGATCCGCAGTAGCAACCAACATCGCATCATCTTCAGGGGTCAATGGTTGTGAAGCATCAAATACCAGTAATGCCAGATCGGCCCGAGTCAGTGCAGCTACTGCCCGTTCAACCCCAATCTGTTCAACCGGATCGGTACTGGTACGCATCCCGGCAGTATCGATCAACACAACCGGCACACCGGCCAGATTGGCCAGTTCTTCAAGCGTGTCACGAGTCGTACCGGGAATGGGGGTCACAATTGCGCGCTCAACCCGCAATAGGGCATTGAGCAAACTCGATTTTCCAACGTTTGGTCGTCCTACGATCACCACTCGCGCACCGTTACGCAAGACCATTCCCTGTTCGGCCCCGGCCAATAATCGTTCAACGGTTGCCAATGCCTGGGCAATCGGCCCGGCCACGGTTTGTGGTTCAATTCCCTCTTCAGGAAAATCGATCAATGCCGTGATATACGCCAGGGGTTCGAGTATCGCCTGGCGAGCGGCGCGCACTTCACGCGCCAGCCATCCGTCTAATTGGGCCTGCGCGATTGTCAACCCGGCACGAGTCTGAGCACGGATCACGTCAAGAGTTGCCTCAGCCTGACTCAGATCGATGCGGCCATTGAGGAATGCTCGTAGCGTAAACTCACCAGGATTCGCCAGCCGGGCGCCGGCTGCCAGCGCTGCCTCAAGCGTAAGTTGCACCGGTAACGCCCCACCATGACACGAAATCTCCACGACATCTTCACGGGTAAAGCTATGTGGTGCAGCCATAAACGTGAGCAATGCCTCATCGATCACCTGACCATCCGGTCCGATCACATGCCCATAGCGCACCCGATGGCTGCGTAACCGCCCTGGCCGCACCGGTCGGAAGATGCGTAAGGCAATTGGTTGAGCATCAGGCCCACTTAGTCGTATAATGCCAATACCACCCTCGCCGGGTGGAGTCGCAATCGCTGCAATTGTGTCGCTCATCGAGGTTCTGTGCGTCTCCTTACGACCTTGTTGCGTTTGATCACATGCTATAACGCTCTCGCTCATCTGAGTGGTCTGCGCGGCCTGAGCTGGAGTGACCGCCTGGCCTTACCACTGATGACCCTGACCTGGAGCCAGCCAGCCCTGAGCTGGTCGGCCCATCTGGTTCTCATGATACCAGCGCTTATCGTTCAATGCGTGCTGGCAACGCTGCGACGACGTCGGCTTGATCCACGCCAACAGTTGCGACCGGGGCATTACCGTGATCGGCTGATTATTCGTCTCGACGTTCCGGCGCGCCATGGGCCGGTGCCCGCTCTTCATATTGTGCCGCTCGGCGGCGCCAGGACGGCAATTATTGTTACGCATGGTTCTGGCTGTGACAAAACCTTTTACGCCTGGCGTCTGGTCGATACGTTGATAAAGCGCGGCATGGCTGTGCTCTTAATCGATCTCGACGGTCATGGCGAGAGTCCACGCCCTCAATCCTTCCCCCAGATGGTTGATAGCGTTGCCGACCCGATTGGTTGGCTTCAGCAGCGATACGAGCGGGTTGGCGCCATCGGTATGAGCCTCGGTGGCGCAGTACTGGCCCGCGCCGTTGCCGATGGTGCTAGTGTTGATGCGTTGGCACTCTGGGAAGTACCGCCACGCCTACGCCTCGATGCCTACGCATACCGGCAGGTGCAGATCCGAGAAGCACTGGCAATCATTCAATGGCGAATGCTGCACCTCTTCCACGATGGTGCCATCGATCATGTGATTAAGGCCTGGCAAACCAGTGGCATTCGAGCCACCATCAGTACCTGGGATTTGTTTGACGCCCTCGATGTTCCTGGCAGCCTCCGCACGCTTGCGGTGCTCAAACCGCCAACCATTCTGGTGTACGCCGGGCGTGATGCCATCGTGCCGCCCGAGGCCGCAGCCGAAATTGCCGACCTGGCCCGAGGCTGGGCTGAATACCATTTGCTACCATTTGCCAGCCACATTTCACTGCCGATTGATCTGGTCTGTATCAGGCTTACGGCTGATTGGCTACACCAACACCTGGCGAACTCAAGTGCGATTCGGTGGCAAAATAGCGTCAATTAGCCCGTATTCCAAGGCCTGCGTCGCCGTCATGAAGAAATCACGGTTAAAATCGGCTTCCAGCCGCTCAACCGGCTGTCCAGAATGCCTGGCCATAATTTCCCGCAGCAACCGCTGGAGCCGCAACATCTCTTCGACAGCAATCTGGACATCGGGAGCATAGCCCTCGGCGCCACCACCTGCCGGATGGGAATGAATGGTGGCGTGTGGCAAAGCAAACCGCTTGCCCTTCGTGCCGGCGCAGAGAAGCACCGTCGCCATACTGGCGGCTCGCCCCACACAAACCGTACACACATCAGGAGTTACCAGTTGCATCGTATCGTAGATTGCTAGCCCTGCGCGAATCACACCACCGGGACTATTGATATACATCCAGATGTCACGTTCAGGGTCTTGCTGCTGCAAGACCAATAACTGAGCCACGACTGAAGATGCCAGCTCATCGTCGATCGGTTCACCGATCAGAATAACTCGTTCTTTCAGCAGACGCGAAAAAATGTCCCAACTCCGCTCGCCACGACTCGTTCGTTCCACAATCGTTGGTATTGGAACTGAAGGCATACCTATCCTCTTTCTCCATCATCGACAATAACACAACTCCCATTTCCCAACTTCAACTGGCGCTTGATGGCAACTGCCCGCATTGCAATTTCATAAGGCTTCTGGTAGCGAACGGGTGACACCGGTACAATTGCTATCGAGAGACTCAACAATGGGAACCGGCATGGTTGCCCCTGTCGATCATGACCCATGATGTAACCTTGGGCACGATCCTCTGCCGAATAGAAATACGGGATTGTCGCATCAAACTGTTCGATCACAGCCTGCCCAATCTGCTGCGCCCGTTCAAGGGTTGTAACTAGAACAAAATCATCACCACCGATGTGACCAAGAAAATCGTCTGGCGCGCCATACCAGTGAACTGCTTTGGTCAACACACGAGCGGTATGCAAGATGACAGCATCACCTTTGAAAAAACCATAATAATCATTATACCCCTTAAAATTATTGAGATCGATGTAACTAACGGCAAACGGCTCTTGTTTCATCAATCGTTCGCGAATGACCTGCTCAATGACAGCATTGCCGGGTAAGTGTGAAATCGGATTGACACTACGGTCACGCTCACTCCGCTGCAAGATAGCACGGATGCGGGCCGCTAATTCCGTCACACTACACGGCTTCACCACGTAGTCATCGGCGCCTTGCTGTAAACTTCGTACCCGTTCATCAAGGGCACTCACCGCCGAGAGGAGGATCACCGGTATCATTCGCCCAGTCGAGTCTGCCCGTACCGTTTGCAAGACTTGTAACCCATCACCATCAGGCAAGAGCCGATCAAGGATAATCAGGTCAAAATACTGTTCACGGATCAGTTGGAGCGCAGTTCTGACATCAGGTGCAGTGACTACGACAAAACCATTGCTGATCAACTGTTGCCCAAGAATAAATCGAATGTCCGGTTCATCATCAACTAGTAAGATACGAGGCAATCCATGCTCAGTGCGAACGTGCGTATGCAGCAGACGATACATCTGTTCAAGCACCGGCTGCTGGAGATCAAGCCATGGAATGCCTGCAATGTCGCGTGACGGGTGACCATGACCGGCCAGCGCTACCACAACATCGCACGTTTCCGGATCGGTGCGTACAATTTGAGCACACTCTACCGGATCAACATCCGCTTCCGCATCAGCGAATACCAACAGACGTGGCCGCCGATACCGGGCCATATCAAGCGCCGTGACGAACGACCGCACTCGTTCCACCTGCCAGCCAACTGTCTGCAATACACCGGCCAATTCATCGAGCACAGCTTCGCCAACCAGCACTGCCTGGCCAGTACCCAACGCTGCGGTCGGTAGGTTTGCTGCCATGGTGACCGTCACATCGGCCTGACGGTACAACGTCAATGGGAGACGTATCACAATCTCCGCGCCTTCCTGCTGCACTCGCCCGTTCAGATTCTGTGCAAACTGTCGTAAGCGGGTTGTCGCACGCTGTAACGCAGCGATTAAATCATTCAACCGCTGATCCTGACTATTACCATAATGGTGAGCGAGCAAATCTACTGCGCTTTGTACCGTCGTGAGCGGCGAGACAAGCTGGTGAATAAATCGTTCAACCTCCGGCGACAACTTATTCATAGTGTTCCTCATTTCTGGCGATGACGGAGGTCAGCGCAGCAATTAACCGATCAGCTGAGACAGGCTTCTCGAGAAAACCGTTTGCACCCAGTGCAGATGCGTGAGTAGGAGCGTCAGGTCCCAGATCATTTGCCGTCAAAACGACAACTGGAATTGTCGTTGTGTCTGGATTTGCCCGTAATCGGCGGAGTACCTCGAAGCCATCAACCTCCGGCATGCGCAAGTCCAACAAGATCGCATGTGGCCGGATATGCACTGCCAGTGACAGCGCCTCTTCACCACCACTGACGGACAATACTCGAAAATTATTCCGCTGGAGGATTTTCGTCAATGTCAAACGTACATTTTGATCATCGTCTACTACCATAATAAGAGGTTTTGGACTGATAATCTGCTCGTGCACCGCAGCAATAAGCTGCTCAGTCGAGATCGGCTCAGCCAAAAACAGCATATCCTTTGGCAAGCGACCTGTCGCTTCATCACCAACTACGATCATTGGCGTCATCTGATAAAGCGGAATAGCACGCAACCGGAGCAGCAACTCGTCTACGTTTTCAGGATGCACCAGAACAACCACTGCGGGCTGGCGTTCCGGTAACATCGTTAGCAGCTCTGCCGGAGATCGTACTATCATCTCCCAACCTGATGTCGCCGTTCCTTCGGCTTGCAACGCCGTTACCAGGGGATGTCGATCAGCTCCTACAAGCACCAACGGCGGCTGATCCGATATTGGCAGACGCTGCACTTTAGCCAGCGGTACGGTAAAATGGAATGTACTGCCCTGCCCAACCTCACTCTCGACCCATATCCGCCCGCCGTGCAATTCCACCAATTCCCTAGAGATCGCCAGACCCAGGCCTGAACCGCCCTTCTGGCGGCTAATCGATTGATCAAGCTGCTGAAACTTCTTAAACAATTTCTCCTGATCAGAACGTGCAATACCCGGCCCCCAGTCACGGACACTAAAACGCACCATCGCCTGATCAGGACTGACGCTCAAGAGCACGCGCTGACCTGACGCAGAGAACTTTATCGCATTAGAAAGTAGATTAACTACAACCTGCACAATACGGTCGCGATCAACGTCTATCAAAGGCAGATTCGGCGCTATTGCGACATCTATAATTATGTCATGTTGACGGGCGACACTCGAGAGATTATCAACCGCGCTCTGGCAAATCTCTTCTGGCGCAACCGGTTTACGTTGAAGCTGCAACTGCCCACGTTCAATTTTGGCAATGTCCAGCATATCATTGACGAGGCGTAACAACCGGTTGGTATTATTCAAAGCAATCTGTAACAACTCACGGGCTTTAGCCGGCATATTCGGCACCAGACCAGGTTTACCACGTTCCGCATCACCGAGTAGCAACTGAAGCGATCCCTGCGCGTTCATGAGCGGAGTCCGCAGCTCGTGCGACACGGTGGAAACAAACTCATTCTTCATCTGTTCGATTTCACGTTCACGAGTGACATCGCGGAAGATCAAGATTCGCCCCAGATACTGTTCGCGGCGATCAACCACAGGCGCCGAAAAGCAAAGTAAGCGACGGGGCTTCGGCCAGACAACCTGAAACTCCTCGTGCGCCCGATCGGTCTCTGAACCGAGCAATTGACTGAGCCAGAATGTTAACCGGGCAGGATTAGCAAACACCCGACCGAACAGCAGTAAGAGATCGTCATACGAGCGACCTTTTAAATCGTGCTCAGCGAGGCCGAGGAAATAACAAACCCGGCGATTGACCATCACAATTTGGCGCTGGGGGCTAATCATGATAATTCCATCGTTTGTTGTTTCGACAACCGCCTGCGCACGATCAAGTTCGGTACGCAAATGCTCAAACAAACGCGAATGCTCAATCGCGACACCAACCTGTCGCACCAATAATCGTAACCACTGCCATTGTCGTTCGCTGAAGCCACGACCCGGCCATGGTACCAATTGAACGACACCCGCCTGCCATCCACCAACCAGGATTGCAATTGAAAGCACACCATGGATTGCGTATGTCCTGAAAAACGTATGGAGTGCCGCAAGCTCCTGCGGAGGTGACGGATCAGAGACCTGATAGGCAACCTCGTGATCTGAACGAAGGAGTGAATCGGCCAGATACCGGCACTGGCGCCCAAGATCAGCCTGCCACAGTTGGCGCAGGATGGTGGCGAGGGCTGCTGCGTTGGGATGTGTTTTGACATCCTGCAGATGAAGTTCATGCGTTACATCATCGTAGAGATAGATTGCACCTGCGGCCGCACCACCGCTGATAATTAATTGTTCCAGCGCTGCCTCGAGCAACTGATCAAGCGTATGGGTGTAGAGCAATGTCAAATCGATCATTGCCTCGGGCGATAGACCATTTCCATAGTTGGTATGCCCGGCATGCGCCAACTTGGCGTGGGCATACATTGCATCATCAGCAAGAAATTGCAAAATGCCGACATGTTCCTCAGTTATCGGGATCGACCAACCACACACGCACAGCGACTGTACGAGACCTTGTTCGCAAAATGGCAAAACCACGACACTCGTTGGAGGATAGTCCACCCAGATAGCCTCGATGAGTGCAGACGCCAGAGGAGCCAATTGCTGACCAGGGGCGAACTGGAGAGGACGACGGAGCAGACGCAGGTCGTGTAGCAGATAGTGCGGAATGGTGATCTGAGCGGGAGGAGGGGAAACACCACGGCTTAATAACCTGTACAACTGATTCCCGTCAGGATCCAACTGATACAGGACTGCCACATCGGCTGCGGCCACACTACATACCCCTTCGAGCAAAACCTGCCATACTTCTTCGCGAGCAGTTGCCCGATACATCTGTCGGCACAATGTCGCCAGCAAAATTGCTCGATCAGAGATATGCACGATGCTTACCCTAGTCAGAATCAGGTAGATGACGCCTGATGATCGGGAATAATGGATTTAATACGATCAACCAGATCAAAAACATTAAACGGCTTCTCGATCCAGCCACAGACAGAAGGAGGTAAATCATTCACTAACGATCCTAACAACGGACTGGCCGTCAACAAAATGATCGGAATACGCTGCCAGACAGGATGGTGTCGCAGATGTTGGCACAACTCTAGCCCACTCATCAGCGGCATCATCACATCAATCAGTAAGAGATCGAACGAATTGTGTTCAAGCAGCTTTAGCGCCTCCACTCCATTACTCGCCATAACCACGGTGTGATCTGCGCCTTCGAGCGCCATACCGATAATAAATTGTAGATCAGGCTCATCCTCGGCCAGCAGAATTCTCATATTCGTGCTCTTCCATCAAGACAATCTGACGAGCAACTTCTTCGATGGCAATCCGTTGCTTACGATAGAAATCCGATTCGCTCATCGCCAAGCGATGAGCAACATCGCGCACGGTTTGACGGCGTAAAAAGCGACCTTCCAGTAAATTGTACAACAACCATTCCTGCGCCGAGGGGTCGATCTGATCATCAGGACGCAGATTGGCGATAGCCTGGCGTAACACCGCCTGTAGGGCCCGTGTTGGGCTTCCCCCCTGTTCGGCCAACAGACGTCGTACACTCCGCAGGCCAAGCAATGGACTCTCGGCCAGCTTCGGCCCGCCCCACAACTGGCTCAGCGCATCCTTCACCAACTGTGGAAAATCGGGATGCAGCACGATGTCATCTTCGAGACTGCTTAACGTCGCCGGGGTTGCCTGTTCTAGACGCGAACTCAGTTTTTGCAACGACTCCATCTCAGGTGCAAGACCGCGCAGGGCATCAAAAATCTGTCGTTGCATCTGAACAGTGGTCAACGCTAACTCAATCTGGTGCGCCAGACCGGCAACCATCCGTCGCATCTCTGGCGACATCCCACCGTTCCGCTGTAAATGTTCGGTTGTCGCTTCAAGACCAATCGCACCGAGAAAAATACCATCAGGACTACGCAATGGTAAGAGGCAAAACGTACTCACCACCACAAAAGAACCACTGTCCAGACTGGTGCTGGCGTCGTAGGGCATACGCTCCAGTTGCGGCAATAACTCAACAATCGGATGCTCATTGACAAAACGCCGAATCGCACGCCGTGATCCCCAAATCGCCTTCACGCTAAAACCATCTTCACCTGGGGCAATAACAAAGCCGGTCTGCACCTGCAACGCACTACAGATAGCCACCAGTGAGTTTTCTAGCAAGGCACGGAGATCGGCACGAGTAAACATATTGCGCGGCAAATTGCGTAGGTAATCGATCTCAGAATGATCCTGGCGATAGATCAGTGCATCGAGGTATGGCTTTACCTGAGTCACAAAAATAGGCATCAGCACGGTCATGACCATAACCCCAAACGTAATCAATGTTTCGGGCGGCAGACCCAAATACTGCGCAATCACGGGCACGGCTTGAATAAACAAAATCGTGGAAATACCGACAAAGGGACCGTACAACCACCAACGAACAAAATCTTGTTTGATAAGCCGTTCAGGAATAAGCATCCCCTGGAACGCCACCGAATAGGTCATAACCGTCACCATTACGATAACGATCATACTGGCTATTGCTTGTAAGGCCAAAATCAACGTGAGTGGCACCATATTCGGTGATGCTATTAACAAGAAGGGAAACACCCCAATGCCCGGTGCAGCGAACGTGGCACCTAGATAATTCAACCGCCGTTGTTGGGCAGGGGTTAAGGCTGAACGGCGCACGATCAGAATCGCTATAAGCGCCGAGATCGCAGCCAGGCCAAAAAAGAGCACATAAAACCAAAAGATTGGCCCGGCCTTGAAACGTGCAATCGGCCCGCTAGGAGTACCCGTGTGAATGACGAGATTAGTACCAAGGACGACAAGCAGAAAGATTACCAGACTGGCAATGTATGCAGCATATACACTCTTTCGCCACTGCTGCGCCAGAGCATTTGCACTGCCGAATGAGAGTAACGCATTGGCAAAATGAATATAGCCCGCCGGCACCAACACAATACCTAACCATTGCGCACGCCCCAGAAATTCGATAGTTTCCGGGCGCTGTGCACGCGAGAGCAACAGATCACCACTGTAAGCAATAATGACACCCGTCAGTAAAACCCCTAACGCACGCACAATATCGCTACGCCAATTTTGCAAAGTAATATACGTTAATAGTGAGAAGCTAACAATTAATACTGCGGCGAAGAGAATTTCATTAATGCGTTCAAGTAGAGCTACCATAGCAGTATACAAATATCATTACGTAGGAACGTATAACACAAGAGGCAACCTTACGATAATGTATGTTTATAGAGAGTCGCATCTAACCAATAACGTCAGTGACACCATTGCTTACAAGAGTGTCACAGGAGCCATGATTGAACCCATCCTCCTTTCCCGGACTACTTGCACACTGAAGAGTTAGTCTGGATTATACCATAGCAAGTAGCAGCGAGGACGGTATAAGATTGTTATGTAAAGTACAACGAAACAATCTATGCTATAATCTGAGCAGCAGTACCGGCATAGAATTGAGAAACCGCCATGCGTCAGCTTCCCAATCTGCTAGGTCTCTTCCGCATTGTCGCCACCCCCATTCTAGCCTGGATGGTTCTAGTTGCCACGCCCATGGCCTATCTTGGTGCAGCATTGTTGCTCTTTCTCATGGCTTTGAGTGATATGGCCGATGGTCGTCTGGCCCGCCATCTCAAGGTCGTATCACCACTCGGCGTATTCATTGATACGATCAGCGACAAGATTTTTGTCGCCGGTGTCCTGTTGCCGATGATCGAGGTTGGTCTTCTCCCAACCTGGGTGGCTCTCACTATTATTATCCGTGAATTTGTAGTTTCCGGTCTCCGCTCATTCGCCGCTGCTGAAGGAATCGTGATTTCGGCCCGCCGTTTTGGCAAGCAGAAGCTGGTCATTACGGTAGTTGCTTTGATCTGGCGCTTACTGGCAGCCCATGCAGCAACTGGAGGATTCCTGGGCACTATCTTTGGTGGGTATCTGGTTCCTCTCCTCGATCTCTGGCCCATAGTAATAGGGCTGGCACTGCTCTGGACCGTTGGCTCAGGGGTCGAATATCTCTGGCAAGCCTGGCCGCTACTGCGGCGAGGATGGATACCGCACTCATCGTAACAGGAGAGACAGAAGGCTTTACAGCGTTTGTAGAGCTTGACCGAATGATTATCGTCACTGCAACCATCATAAAAATGAAATACGACGGGACACCATGAGATCGATCCAATGCCAGATGGGGTACGGTATGAGCAGTATTTTGTATCATCACCAACGATACCGGCTCCCCACCGCATTGTCTAGGGTATCCCGTCAAGCCGTATTCGGCGAATCAGGTCTTCTCTATCGCAGAAATGCGCTACAGAACGACGGATAAACTTTCAGAGCACAGCACATCTATCGGCCACTACGGATGCAAAAACAGGCGATCAATAGCCGTGGCCAATTGCCGAAGCGTCGTCACCTCGTGCATCGCATCACACATTGGCGCATACTTGTAGATGTCGCTGCTCAACGAGCCGGGATCGTAGACACCCCACTTCCAGCGCTCTTCAGTGGCGAACCAGACTATGCGGCGCGCCCGCCGTCGAATCTGCTCGAACGCAGGAAGATTCGGATCGTTCTCGTTGTTACGTCCATCACCAAGGACGATCACGGTAGTACGGCGATCAATCAGGTGCAATTGATCACGACAAAACTCGGCCAGTGCATTCCCCAGATCGGTGCTGTAACTGCGCGTAGGCCGAATCTCACGCAAGACTTGGGTAATCGCCTGTTCAGGTCGTGATTCGGCAAAGTAATGCGACATGTCGTACAGCCGATCGATGAAGGCAAACGAACGGGTACGGCTAACCTGATCGTGCAGCGCGTAGATCATGAGGAGCATGCACGACATAACGTGCTGCGTACTAACACTCCGATCACACAAAATGACCAGTTTCGGTTTGAGGTGACGCTTGCGATGGCGCACCAGCATCGGCACCCCACCGAAACGCTGATTAACTCTAATTGTTGCCTTGGCATCGAGTGTCCCGGTCTTCCCACGACGCTGGCGCAGCGCCAATCGTGTACGCAACCGTGCGGCCAGTTTACGTACCAGAGTACGCATCTCAGGCAGGAGACTCTCATCGAGTTGTTCAAGGGGCAGATCAAGCAATTCGCGCTCAGTGGGTCGGCCCCTGCCCTGGCGTGGTCCCTGTCCCTGAGCTTGCTCTTGCATTTGTTGAGCGACCTGCTGACCAATTTGCTGCTCAAGCGCTTGCAGATTGGCACGGGCGGCCTGTTCGATTGCCCGCAGCGCCTCTTCACGCATCCCTTGTTCGCGCAATTGTTCGAGCAGTTGGCGTAGCGCCTGCTGGAGACGGTTCATCTGCAATTCACGCATGGCCTGGCGTGTCATCCAGTCTCGATAACGCGGGTCGCTCAGGTGTGGAGGCGAGACATTGGCCAGCATTGCCCGAATCTGCTGATTGCTGAGCGGTTGTCCACTTACCATGCTTTGGAAGAGTTGGCGGAGGGGTCCGGGGGGAAGCTGGGCGAGTAACTGCTGCAACTGCTGTAACAACTGTTTCTGCTCTTCCGGTGAGAGTTGATCGCCACCGGCCGGTTGCAGAGCAGGGGGGGAATCCTTGCCAAAATAGAGCGGGAAAAGATCATTGAAAATAGCCTGATCCTGACGCTCTTTGATCAGTGCGGTTTGCAATGCCAGCCGAAAGATATTTCGGTCGGCAATCCCTGCCTGTTCAATCGCTCGCATTGCGTCAGCCGACTCAGCGACACTGATCCGCACACCGGCAGCGCGCAAACCTGCAATAAATTCGGTAATGCGTCGATCCATACTTCACTCCACTTAGTTATTGGTCCAATCGCTACCCCGATAACCACCCTTTGGCCGATCGGGGCGGTCGGGCCGATCAGGTCGATCTCCCTGCTGCAACAAACGGCGAGCACGCTGCAAGTCGCTCTCGTATTTGAGGAGGACGTTAAGGGTGGTGTCGAGCGTCGCCTTATCAAGCTGGCGTGCATTCAGTTCTACCAGTGCCCGCGCCCAATCAAGCGTTTCAGAGACACTCGGATGCTTCTTGAGATCAAGCGTTCGCAAACGTTGCACCAACGCAACCGCTTCGCGTGCCAGTTTTGGCGCCAGACCCGGTACCTTCAACTGCACGACGCGCAGTTCAGCTTCGAGATCGGGATAATCGATGTGAATGTACAGACAACGGCGTTTCAAAGCCTCACTCAACTCGCGCGTGTTATTTGAGGTCAGGATGACCGTCGGCACATGTTTGGCCTTCAGCGTCCCCAGTTCGGGAACGGAGACTTGAAAATCACTGAGCACCTCGAGCAAAAATGCCTCGAATTCGGCATCGGCGCGGTCAATTTCGTCGATAAGCAAGACGACCGGCCGGTCGCTCATGATCGCCCGCAATAACGGACGCGGCAGGAGAAAGCGCTCGGAAAAGAAGACATCTTCTTGCGAGGCAAGCCGATCAGCCGCTTCACGAAGGCTTTGCGCATCACCAAGCAGATCAGATAGCTTCTCGCGCAGCAGTTGGGTGTAGAGCAGTTGCTTTGCGTACTCCCACTCGTAGAGCGCCTTCGTCTCATCGAGACCTTCGTAACATTGAAGACGGATCAGTTCACGACCCTGCGCTGCGGCCCAGGCCTTCGCTAGTTCGGTCTTGCCGACGCCGGCCGGGCCTTCGGCTAGCAGCGGCTTACCCAATCGTTCGGCGAGAAAAATTGCCGTGCTAATCTCGTCGGAGGCGATGTAGTTCTGTCGCCCTAATAATTCACGCACATCGGCCATTGAATGAAACATGCCAGGGGCCTTTCTGTGATGGTTTGCAGAAGCTAGCGACTGTCAAGTCATTCCATCGCTGTTATGCACCAATGGAGTTCTTATGACAACCGGATATTTTCATTATAACACTGTTTCCGCGCATTTGCCGGTTGTCATCCTTGCGGTATACTATCAGCATGAAGAGAAAACACCGTTTCCGCGCTATCTTATTCGATCTTGATGGAACGCTCACCGATCCGTTCATCGGTATTGCACGTAGTGTTAACTATGCCCTTCACCAACTTGGCCACCCACCACTGAGCGATCCGGCATTGCGCCGCTGGATCGGGCCGCCCCTTCACGCTTCTTTCGAGCACTTGCTCGGCGATCCGGTACTGGCCGATCAGGCGGTTGCTCATTATCGACAACGGTATTGGGAAATCGGCCTGTATGAAAATACGGTCTTTCCTGGTATCCCTGAACTGCTGGCCGAACTCAAGACGCACGGTATCAGGCTGTTCGTTGCTACGTCAAAGATTCGCCCTTCAGCCGAACGCATTCTGACCCATTTCGACTTACAACCGTTCTTTGAAGCCATTGCAGCCGTTGATCCGGACGACCGCAACGGCAATAAGGCCATGGTGATCGCAACGCTTCTGCCTTGTCTGCGTGCCGACCGCGCCTGGACGGTGATGGTCGGTGATACTGTGTACGACATTATCGGTGCCCGTTCGCACCGTATGCCATGTGTTGCAGTGACGTATGGCTACGGGGAATACCAGGAGCTGTACTATGCTGCACCCCTTGCTCTGGCCGACTCGGTAGCAACGCTGCGATCGTTATTAATCGCAGAGTGATAAGGTTCGGGGTGATGGTCTGCGACCAATCCTCTCATTGGTACATCGATTGTGCATGTCTCGGCGTTGGCAGGGTCGGGTTTGGAACCCGCCCCTACAATACAGTGACGGGTTCGCTCCTCTTGCACGACGTGGGCTGGCGGCCTTGTCATACGGGTATGAACGACATCTGTTGGCGAACGCAGCCAAAACCTGAAAACGTTGAAAAACCCTGGTGGGAGCAGCGGAGACCACCCATTTCATGCATCCTCTTCCTCGCGTTGTATGAGAGGAAATGGACTGGAGGGACGTGAGGGATTGTCAACGTTTTCGGGCTTCCGTCGTATTTCAAACTCTACGATGAACCGAGTAATTCATCGATGCGTTCCAGGATATACGTTGGGCGATATGGAGATCGCTCGACATCGGCGCGCTGACTATCACCGGTCAGCACAAGGGCCGTATCCATACCGGCAGTCACACCCATCGCAATATCGGTCATCAGGCGATCACCGACAATAATGCACCGTGCTGGCGGCAACCCGATCAGATTGGTAACAGTACGTGCCATAATCGGTGAGGGTTTGCCGACGATGACCTCACAGCGGGTATCGGTACAGGCTTCGATGGCGGCAATGATCGCGGCTGCATCAGGTTCACCACCACCAGGCACAGGACAGAAGCGATCGGGATTCGTCGCTACCAATCGCGCTCCTGCCCGGATTGCGTCGAAGGCAATTTGTAGTTTGCGGTACGTGAAAGTACGGTCAAACGAAGCAACAACGAATGCGATCTCACCTGGCCGTTCACTCAACGGAAATCCGGCAGCCTCAAGTTCTCCGATCAGCGGCGCTTCACCGACGACAAAGAGCGGTGCACCAGGCGCATTGTTCAGCAACCACTCAACCATCACTGCCGCACTCGTGACAATTTCATGCTCTTCGGCCGCAATACCGAGCCGCTGCAAGCGTTCAGCATACTGCCGACGGGTTTTGGTGGGGTTGTTTGAAAGAAATGTGATTCGGCGACCTTCTTGACGTAGGGTATGCAAAAGTTCGGCTGCACCCGGTAAGAGCATATCACCTAGGTAGATCGTCCCATCAAGATCGAAGATATAACCGTCGTAACGTGGAATCGGTTGCATGCTAGCTCCAGGTAGTAACAATCAGCATGTATGTACCGTGCAATAGTATCACAACTGACCATTACCACAGGCAGATCGACTTCTTGGTAGGGGTGTTCAGCGTTCGCAGTTTTACAGTGATCACCAGACAATCCCGTCTCACCAGGAGCGTGAGCCTGCATTCCTGCGCTGGCAGCAGCGTACAGGGGTATCGAGAGGAAAAGAATGCTCCGCCCTCGTATTCTGAAGCGAAACAATGTGGAGAGCTGATAGAGGTGATAGACGTTGTTACGCCTGATCGTCTCAGGCGTTGAGCATACGTTCTTTCATCGACCAGTTGGTGGAGAGCAATTGCTTGATACGTTCAATCAGTTCATCGATGAAGAACGGCTTGGTCATGTAACTATGAACATCCGCCTCGGCTACAGCATGACGCACTTCGGACGAATCATAGGCCGTGACAATCAAGGTAATTGGGTTGTACCCTTGTTCGCGCAATGTCTTCACCAGCCGCACACCATTCATACCGCGCAGATTGTAGTCACTAATCAGGAAATCGAATGGTTGCTCTTTCCAGCGCTCTAGGGCCTCTTCTGCACTGAGAACTGACACAAACTCGTAAGGTATCCCTATGCCCTGCATTGCAAGCTCTATGATGCGTCCGATGTGATGATCATCTTCTACCAGCAAGATGCGCACAGGTTGCGCAGTCTGAGGATTGCTGCTCATAGAAGCCCCCCGTCTCTATCCCTGCGCCGTTGCAAAGATGGACAGTTACGGTGGCGCTGGTGACAATAGTACTTTTTTCCTATCTTTAGTGTAGCACAGCTTGACCCAGGATACAATAACAGTTTTGTCAAATTATAATTGGAGACGATGGACGAGCGCAGCGTTGCTGCGCAGCGCTGAATACTCAGAATCAGGCATCCAACCGTTGCTTGAGCGCGCGTTGTACAACTTCCACGATTCGATCAAACGGTGATGTAGCGCCTTCGATACCGAGCAGCTCGATGATCTTTTTCAGATCGTCAACGATCTGCTTGGCGCCGCCTTGGTAGAGGTTATTGATGGCTTCCTCTGAAACGCCGGCAAAACCGTGCGCAATCACGCTCTGATTACGCAGCTCGGCCAGTGCATCGAGTTTGTTCAAACGTGCATGAACGCCCTGTAACCGCTCGCGATCTTTCTTTGTCGCAAACGGTGTACCGTCCGGTCGTGTTCCTCCTTCACGCACAAATTCAAACATGGCCTGCATGACCGGCCGATTTGGGCCATCGCGGTAGCGCAGTGGCTGGTTATCAATGGTGCGCTGGTCAAGAAAATCGCGCAAGGCCGGGTTGGCGTCAATCTGTTCGCGGTAATGGGCCAGATTCGTTTCGCGCACCGCTTTACTCATATCGGTAGGCAGGCCGAGGTAGCGTTCGACGATCCAGCGCAAGACGCCCTCTTGAAACCGAAAGATACGCCCCAGCATATCGGCATAGCGACCGTTGCGCCAGGCAATTTCGGCGCTGTAGGCCACTTCACGGAGCAGCGCAGCCATATCGTTTTTTTCGAGCTGTTTGAGGTCGGCACTCAACTCACGACAGAGATCGCGGTTTGTCCCTGACGCGACACGTTCTGCCTTCGTCGCAACATCCTGTGCACGTCGAAAATCAAATGCTTCGCGGTAGACAGCATATTCAAGGAGTCGGAGAATCCACTCCTCAACCCCGGCATGACGTGCGCTGAGCAGGGCAGCCGGGAAGTTACGCTGATCAAGGGCCATAATCGCATTGACCCGCTGAAAGGCTTTACTCATCGCTTCGCCGATCCCTAACTCTGTCACATTACCACCTTCAGGCGGATAGATGAAATGGCAGCGGTCGGCATAGGCAATGATTGCTTGAAGCTGCAACGCGAAATTGCAGGCCGGAATCCCGCCAGCCGTCAAAATGTAGCAAGCCTCTACATCGCGTTCAATGCGCGTCAACAGGTAGGCGTAGGCTCCAAACGCTTCGTCGTAAATACTGGGATTGAGATCGGGGCCATACTGGTTTTCAATCCGAACTGGTTGCACCTGCTCGATCCAGTTTGCAAACCGCTCGGAAACCAGCCGCTGCACGATCCGCGCCACCCAGACGGTGTCTTTGTCACGCAATCTCACCCCAAAACGATCAGCTTGCATCGTTTTCGGATTTTCCGGCTGGTCGGTGTAGAAGCAGATCAGTCGCGCTTCCGCATCAGGATGTTTCTGTTGGATGAATTTTAAACACGGCTCGATCAGCGGTAATTCAAACTGGTGTTCGGCAAAGGTCTGCCAGAGTTGCTCACCCTCAACGCGCAAGTTATTTGGTCGTTTACCATCGGCCAGCAGATCACTATTACCAAGATTACACATGATCAGAATTGTCATACACCACGCTCCTCGATAGTCAGGCAAACCCAGCCCAGTGGCAGCCATGGTTGCCCGTTCTGCATTACCAGCTTGCGTGTGTCTGGGAAGCGATCACCAGCCCGAAACCGCTGTGATCGCTGTTGATCTAATTTCAGATTGTATCGATGCACTGCCTGCACAAAGATCGTTTCGCGATTACCCTCTCGCAGAAGGTTGTCGAGAGTCTTGCTGCGCCAACCGGCCCCCCAGCCGATAGGCAGCAGAAACGCATTTGTTCCTTCTAGCTCGGCCAGTCGTTCGGCTAAGCCGGCATAGAAGCGGGCAATTGCTGCTGCTTCTGGCTCTGGGCGCTGCTGGAAGTATGCTCGTTCGCCTTCGATCAGCACACGAGCGCGCTGCCGACCTAGCTCTGCCAGGCGCGCCGGTTGGAGTTGTTGCGCCCAATCGCCAAAGTCGATCACCGAGCGGGCTATCTGGCCGGTAAACGGATACTGTTCGATTTGTAAAACGGCAGTAAACGTGACGCCAACCGGCGCCGCTTCAACTGTCATCGGCGAACCCTTGGGAAACACCCGTACCTGAGCCAACAACGGGTTCTGGCGAACCGGTTGAGTATCGCTCAGATGAACGGTGCGCATCACGTCGCGTAACAGATCGTGACTAACCCGCCTAGAATCGCCTTGCTTGCGTCCGTAAAAGATGTTGCGCTCGATGGCTGCTGCGGCCTTGCGCTTATCTTCTGCGTCGGCAAATTGCGCCAGCACCTGTGCCGCTCGCTTCGGTGCCAGCGCCCAGGCCAGAACGGTGCGGAGCGCACCCTTCAACGTTGATCCGGGGAGATACAGACGGTCGGCGGGGTCTTTCACGCAAGCCAGAATCTCGCTCATCTCACTCTTGACTTCGGGGCGACCAGTGCAAGAGTAGCGGAGCAGACCCGGTACGGTCCGCAGATCGTCAACTGTCAATAGACCGGTTGTAAGCAAGTCGTTAAAACCACTGTTTTGGAGCAGCTCTGGCGGGACAACGATAGTGGTCGCTGCCGTTTCAAGACTGGCCCGTTCGGCCTTCAGGCGAGCCAGTTCCTCTTTAATTTTGTTCGCCTCGGCGATCAGGCGCTGCTCCATCTCTTGCGCCTTGCGTGGGTCTTTGGGCGGCGACGCCTCGAAACGTTTAATGTCTTCGATATTCTTTTGCTTCCGACGCTGGAGTCGCTCTTCACGCTCGGCCAAACGTGCCAGTTGTTGTTCGCGAGAAGGTTGACGTTCCAGCCAGCGTTGCAACACAAGATCGAGGACAGCATCACTGTTGAAGACGTAGGTTGTCTCGCGGTCGGCGTAGAAATCGACTTGCTCATACAACCGGCTCCCACTCAGCACACAGAGCGGGCTGAGGGTTTCGATCCGCAGTTGATACACCCGATTGATCGATGGCATAACGCTCCTCATTCGGTTGCTACGGTAAACCAATAGCCAGTGCCAGGCCACTGCGGTAGATCGGGTGTGGCAGGTTCACATCCGGTCTCACATCAATGATCTGACCACGCGGCAAGACATTGGCGCAGGTTAGGACAGCGCCTTCGGCGATCATCATGATCGATTTCCGACGGTAGGTAGTGCCATCGGCAGCCAGGAACCACCCGCCAACGTTGACCAGTTGGTACGTCGAGGATTCATCGCGTACAAACGCCAGCTCATCCGGGGTCGGGATATAACGCGAGAGCAAGACAGCACGCCGGTGAGGTTGCGGCAGATCGAGACTAAGCGGCGCACCGCGTTGCCACGTGAAGGCGCCATAGCCGTTAGTGCGCTTCCCCCCCAGGCCACTCTCACCGAGCAAGGTGAGCAGGCGCTCGAACACCGGCTGGGCTTGCGGATCGTCAAACATTACGCCCACACTCAAACCGGCGCCAGGCGAAAAGATAATACGACCGACTTCATAGTAGGCCGACGCCTGACTTAACCGATCCAGGGTTACTCGTGGTGTGGCGTCAATCTGCCAGAGCGGGGTTGCACTCAACCGCGCCCGCCAGGACTCTGTACTTTCGCTAGCGGCTGGTCGCCACGGCGATGGCAGGCGTCGCGCTTCTTCTTCACTCAGCCAGATTTTGCCTTGTTGCAGGATCAACGGAGAGTCGGGCAATGTCTCACCCTTGCAGACGGCAACGAAGAGGGCCGGCGAGAGATAACGCAGCTTCTTGAGCTTCTTGCTGGCTACTGCGGCAGTATCGGGTAAATGCAGTAACGGACGTGGCAGCAACGGCAGATCACCGATCCGGGGAACAAGTGAGCTGTGGCGAAACGGTGGTTGCCCATTGAGAAACGGCGTAACCCAAACCGGTGCGCCATCAGGTGTACGTTGATCATCACTAAGTGCTGCCTGCGCCACCAGCGCTGCAAAGAACGAATCGGAGGCTAACGTCTCGCTCGTCTCTTCCAGACCGATCCCCTGCCGACCAAAGTGAAAGCTAAGCGTTGTCGCGCCAGGTGGTGGATTCAGGTGGTAGACGGTAAGTATCGTCGGCATAGACCTTTCTCCGGAGAATGGCCGCACCTACGCTGCGGCGAAATGTTGTCGCAACTTGATCAGCAGCTCGTCTCGCTTCAGCTCAGGCAGGGTTGGCGCTTCCATTACGAGCGTCAGCTCATCGTACTGTCCGGCTTGAAGCCGACGAGCAAATATCTGAACATGACGCAGACGCACCTGACCATTGCCACGCGATCCCATCCCACCCAGGTAGTCATCTTCAAGATAAGTGAAGGCCTCGTAGAGTGAACCGAACAGATTGATAACATCGGCGAGCGTTTCACCATTCCCGACGTAGAGACTGTAGACCGCTTCTGCTGGCCCAAAGACAGTACCCGCTGGCACGCGCTCGATCTGGCGCGGTGTAGCCGCCGAAGTGACACGATCAATCGCGGCTTCCCACTTGATCTCGGTATACGGCAGATCGGTACGGAGCTGACGCAGTTCGCTTTCTGATTTGGCGGTCAGTGGCACATCCCGCATTATTAGGCGCGTCGGCACACTGATCGTTAGACTATGGTGATTGGGTAACGTGCCAAACACGCCAGCAATCTGGTAGAAGCGACGGTACTCATCTTCGTTCATTGGCACGTGGATATACACCCCTTCGTTGACTTTGAACGTCTGCGGTGCACCGTAGACCTTTTCCATCAGTGAACGCAGCTTGCCTTTCAACGAGGAGCCGGGAATATAGGGTTGATTGGTACGCGGATTACGAATAACCGGTTTATCAAGACCGCCAATCTCAAGCCCACCAGCGGCGCCGCCGATGTGCAGACCGGTCAGCAACTCAATCTCAGCCCGCAACATGATCCGTCCGTGCAGGGTAACAGCGCGTGTGCTCATGGGATAGCCTCCTCAAGCATTAACTCGTCTTGCCACCGTAGCGACGGTGGTAGGCCAGAATCGCTTCAAACAGATCGACGAAGGTATGAAAACGGCGAACATCATTCCCGATCAGGTCAATCGCCCGCGAGAGTGTGTCAACTAATGCCCGCAATGCGTTGTTGTTGCTGAAACGACCAATCTGATACGCCATCTTGGGCTTTAACATTAACAGTCGGCGCTGGACGTTCAGTGGCAGCGTCTCTTCCTCAAGGCCTACCTCTTGCTCGATTGAGCGTACTTCACCAAAGATATTGCGGATCTGTGAAGTGGTAAGTTTTCCACTCAGCTCTTTTCCCAACTCATCGGCCTTTTTTATCAACAACTGAATAGCTTCCGCCGACTCCTCGGTCATGATCTTTTTTAGATCATCTGCTGAAATAGGCTGAACCGATGGTGATTGATCACCCCGCTGACGATTCATACAACCTCCCTTTGCCCAACATAAACCAATGCTACCGATTACGATCACGACTGCGCAGCAACAACTGTGCCCAGCGAGCGGCTAATCCGGCAGGGATGATAGTTCGCGCCATAATTCCCTCGCTGCTCAGCAATCGTTCGCGCAGATCAACAATCTTCTGCTTGACCTCGTCTGATGAACGTTCGGCCAGGCGCGTGAACTGGTAAACACCCTGCCACACCCACGGGCCGACAGTCAGTTGTTCAAAACCGGCCCGGTTGTAGCGTGGACGGGCGTACAACGATAAACGTTGCACGGTCATGAGGAGGCTTCGCGGCGCACCCTGCTCGATTAACGCTACCAGTTCATCTTTTAAGCACGCAGCCAGAGCAAATTCCTGCCAGCTTAGCGTCTGACCTAAAAACGTGACCGCATCTTTGTTGCGACCATCGGGATGGGTGTAGCTCTTCGCTGCATCAAGCGCATTTCCGGCATCTTCAGCCGCCTGGTACAGCGGATACCCAGCCTGATGCAGAGTAATGCCCGCCGACACACTCACCGGTGGGATGCCGTCCGGGATGATGCCGGTTGTATAGCGAACAAAATCATTGCGGATTGTGCGGGCTAGTTCAGGCATCACATGCCACGAACCAACGAGAAACAGGTCATCGCCACCGCTGTACACGGCGTAGATGCCGCCTTCGGTTTGATTCATGCGCCGGCACAACTCGCCGACCCAACCCTCGAAAAAGCGGCTCAGTGCGCTACTCAATGCTGCCGTCACAGCCAGACCGGCCAGACCAGCAGGGCGTTCCAACCCTTTCCCGAAGAGATCACCCAGATTATCAACATCCATCCGCAACACGGCAATGCGGGCGACGCCTCTGCTACGACGGGCAAGCACGTTAAAGGGCGCGACATCACCGGGCCGAAGCTCTTCATCCGACGGCTCGCGCAGGTCATCCTCTTGCAGGCGGTAGGCTTCGGTCACAGTATAGCGCGGCCCTACCGAAATAGCCTGCGCTGGTGAATGTGGCGCTGCTTCATCATCAAGTGCCAGAATGCGGAAACGCCCCGCTCGGACTGGTGGCTGAGGAAGGAACTCATACTGCCAGCCCAGTTGCGTCGTCACCGCTCGCCATGTCTCGCCAGCGAGAGGTTCGGTAGCCGTACCGACCTGCAACAGTACCGCCCGCGTAAGCTGACGACCTAACTCGGCCAGGGATTCGCCTAGCCGGTCATCAGGCTGTTCGTCGGCACTCCGCGGTGGTCGAGGCATACGCGGCTGAAACATCTGCGCAAACTCATCAGGATCGAGCGCAGCGAACCGTCGCCGCTTATCGCGATCAATCGCCTGCGTCAATTCAATCCACGTCGTATCGCTGTAAGTATCAGGCGCAAAGGGTTGGGTTGCACCCAGAGCCAGGTAGAGCAAACCGTGATGGGCTTTGAGCAATATCCTGCCGAGGTGCTTTCGCCAGCCTAGAACCTGATCGACGACGTGTCCCGGCACCACAACATAGAAGCGCCCGCCACCGGCGTAGAGCAGATTACAGAGCGGCATCCCACTCTCGCGCAACACATAGTTGGCACAAGCATCGGTCAGCAATTGCAAATAGAAAGAACGACCGCGTAACTGGCGGGCCGCCCCTTCTGCCGGGATACTGTAGAGAAACTCCTGCAAACCAGAAAGATCACCACCCACCAGTGCAATGCGGTGTTCGGGATCGGCCGTCTGCGCAGCGGCAACCGCTGCGTGCAGGCGGGCCAGGTCGTAGAGCGAGACAGCCGGTAATGGCGACGGCAAAGACCAGGCGTACCATTGCAAACCAAACAGCAAGCGTTCGACACGCTGTTCGGGATCATTGATCTGCCCAACCGCCTGCAAAACCTGCCGCAGATTATCGGCAAGCGCGTTATCCGGCTTCACCGGCTTGTCCTGCGGAAAGAGGGTATCTTCGTCACAACGTAGCATCGCCGGTTTCTGCCACTGCTGGCGCTGCTGGCTCGAACCAGTGCGTAGCCGAGTAAAAATGGTATCCAACGCATCGGGTAGCGAGGGCCACGTCGACTGAGGTGACTGCCCACAAAGCTGCCAGGCCGCTGCGGTCAGCGCTGGTGGTGCTGTTACCTGCTCACCGGTCGCTGCTGTCGTCCAGGCTTGCAATACCTGATAGGCGACATCAAACGGTTCGGTTGCTGTCATAGCGTTTGCTCCACTATCGTGAGATTGACCTCTACAGTATAAACCATAGTTAAGAATATCAGTAATTCTTCTTCACCTTTCACATCGTTTGCGATGATCGCCGGTTATTGTAGTTATCGTCGTCGCACCTAGTATAGCAAAAATTGCGTTCACAAATGTGAAAATTGATCATGAAATTTTCGCGATTTTAAGAGGTATTGACCGTTTTGTGCATGCGGTTTCCTGATCTTCCACACAACAATACAAAGACACCAGGGCAGTACGCTCTGGTGTCTTTGCGCTGTATAGCCGCAGGGTAAAACACCTGCCAGTACCGGGAGACAGTACTGGCAGGGGATAGCAGTCTAGGGCGCAACTCTCATAATGACCGGCACGAAAATCTGCATCGGCTCTACGACAATTTCATAGGTGAAGCTGGCGCTCTGCCCGTTAGCATCAGTGACGGTAATCGTGAAGTTGTAAGTTCCAACTTGAGTTACCCGACCCTCCAGTCGGCCATCTTCGGTCATCACGAGACCCGTCGGCAGATTCCCACTGATCTGATAGGTGTAGCTGCCGTTACCACCTGAAGCGCTCAGTTGAGTCTGAACAACACTACCCACAGGAATAGATGGCGGCAGACGTAACTCCAGGCGAGGCGCTTCACCGGGTGTTGGCGCAGGTGTCGCTGAAGGTGTCGCCGTCGGAACCGGTGACGTGGTCGCCGTCGGTACCGGTGACGTAGTCGCCGTCGGAACCGGTGACGTGGTCGCCGTCGGTACCGGTGACGTAGTTGCCGTCGGTACCGGTGACGTGGTCGCCGTTGGTACCGGTGACGTGGTCGCCGTCGGTACCGGTGACGTGGTCGCCGTCGGTACCGGTGACGTGGTCGCCGTCGGAACCGGTGACGTGGTTGCCGTCGGTACCGGTGACGTGGTTGCCGTCGGTACCGGTGACGTAGTCGCCGTCGGTACCGGTGACGTAGTCGCCGTCGGTACCGGTGACGTGGTCGCCGTCGGTACCGGTGACGTGGTCGCCGTCGGTACCGGTGACGTAGTCGCCGTCGGTACCGGTGACGTGGTCGCCGTCGGTACCGGTGACGTAGTCGCCGTCGGTACCGGTGACGTGGTCGCCGTCGGTACCGGTGACGTGGTTGCCGTCGGAACCGGTGACGTGGTGGCGGTCGCCGTCGGCTCTGGCGTCGTGGTGGCGGTCGCCGTCGGCTCCGGCGTCGCTGTTGGCGTGGCTGTTGCCGTCGGGTCACTGTTAGTCAGCGTGAAATACACCTCAGCACTGCCAACCCTGGCCGTGACGGTATATGTTCCAGCAATATTGTTAGCACGCACCGGTACCTGAGCTATGCCATTCGCATCGCTTATTGCACCGCTGCCTTCTGGGAAGGTTGCGCTGGCGCCACTACCTGGTGCAGCAAAGCTTACATAGACTCCTGGTCGTGGATTGCCGTACTCATCGCCGATCCAGACCTGCAACGGCTGGGCAAAGTCGGTATTGACTACGGCGCTCTGGTTGTTACCGCCACGCATTTCCATGACCAGTATCGGTAACGCTACCAGTGAAACCTGTTTCGCGGTGTAGACGATCTGGAACGGATAACCACCGACATCGATAATCGCACCATTGGGTAAATCTCGGAATGTGCCAACAATCCCACCAGAACCGGCACTTAGATGTTCGACAATCACCCACGTATCACCAACGGTAGGGGTGTAACCTGGTACCAGAGCTAGCGTGAGTGTGGCCCCTGCCGGATTAGCCGGACTCGAAAGTTCAATGCTAGCGTTATTGTTGCGATTGTTTGTGGTATTATTGAGCACTAATTTATCGCCGCTGGGACCGATCTCAAAGTGCAGACTAATGTTCGGGCTATGGAGCCGCACACCACTGCCATCACCTTCAACAAAAAGCGTTCCGCGCCCGCGAATGATCGCACCGGTGGTGAGATCGCGATAATCGCCGATACCGATCTCACCACCGCCAGAGGTTGGATTATACACAATCGCCCCGACCGTTCCCGATCCGTAGAGATTGAGCCGGCCACTACCCTGATTGCGCACAAAGGAACCAATGTTAGAACCACTCGTGGTCAGGTTGATCGTGAGATCACCAGCCCCATTCTTGCGCAGATTCCGTGAGCCAGCCGGATCGGTAATTTTTGCGAATGTGACATCACCTTCAACTGTGATCTCGCGGTTACCCGGTAACGAAAGAGGGGTACTGAAACTGAGGCGATAGTCGGTACTATCAAATGTAAAGCCATTATTGAGCGAGGTGATCTGATTTGCGACCAGACGATCACCACCCATAGCAACCAGTTTTCCACTGAGCAGGTCAAGTTTAGATGTACCAAAGGCCTGATCGTGGGCAAACATGAGCCCACCACCATTGATGATCGTCTTACCCCTGTGTTCGTTGGCAGTTAACAGATAGAGATCACCTTCGCCAGTCTTGGTAATACCGCCACTGCCACGGAGGAGATTGTTGGGATTGTAGATCAATAAACTGCTGTTAGCAGCTATATCGAACGAGACAGTTTTCTGCAAATCAATTGTTGCAAAGATGCTATGATTACCCTGCAAGACACGAATTGTACCGGCGCTAGCGGGAGGAAAGTACAGGCTACCAGTACCACCACTACTCACAAGCGCATAAGGCATGGCACTATCAAAACGCACTTCACCAATCTCAATCGTACTGGTAAGATTAACCGCAGGTGGCATTGACGCATTCGGAAAAATCGCAACATCATCGCGGCTTTGGGGCACGCCATTGCTCCAATTAGCCGGATCGTTCCAGTCGCCATTTCCACCAATCCAGGTGCTACTGGCAGCCAGGGCCGGTAGCGTCGTGAGCGACCAAATGACGAACAAAGAGATAACGGGCATCAGTGAGAGCATTGCTCGCAGTATTGGGCGTTTCATGGCTCTTCTCCCAAACAACGATGTAGAGCTTCGATTAAACCGAATCTTAACTGAACTCCGTACCGAAGTATTACCGAAGAGCCAGATAATCGCCTGTTTGCGCTTAAAATGAAAAAAGTGTTATCAACAGAACATGTGTCACGGGGAACGCGAGTGAACTACCGCTCTAATACGCGATCAATCACCAGATGGAGGTGTCAGAAGTGGCCAAATATTAATAATCTTTCATCCTAAATCTGAATATTTTGTCAGAAATGAGAAGAGCTGTTTATTTACGCAGTATCATCATACTATATTTTATCGTAAGGAAGAACAATGACCCGCAAAACAACGTTACAAGGCATTGGTGCTGCTATTGCAGCCTACGCACTTTGGGGCTTATTACCGGTATACTGGAAAGCCCTGAATGGCGCTTCGGCCACCGAGATTCTGGCCCATCGGATGATCTGGTCGCTTCTGTTCTTGTTGGCAGTGCTGGCCGTGCGACGGCAATGGGATTGGTTGCAGGTTGTCCGGCAACAGCGACGTTTACGGTTGACGTATCTAGCCAGTGCAACACTTCTGGCCGTCAATTGGGGTATTTATGTATGGGCGGTGCAGATTAATCGCGTCGTTGAGGCCAGTTTGGGGTATTTCATCAATCCACTGGTAAGTATTGCTCTGGGTGTGATTGTGTTGCGCGAACAATTGCGCCCGGCACAGTGGCTGGCAATTCTGATTGCCACAACCGGTGTCGCCTGGCTAACCTACAACGCCGGTGCTTTGCCGTGGATCGCCCTGGCACTGGCTTTATCGTTTGGCTTCTACGGCCTCCTACGCAAGCAGACGCCTCTCGGATCATTTGAAGCGCTTACCGTCGAGACGCTCTGGATGTTCCCGCCGGCCATTCTCTGGTTAAGCTGGCTGGCCGGTCATAACGGTGGTATCTATCACGATCCCGGTTTATGGCTGTTGCTGATCAGTACCGGTGTAGTAACTGCCGCACCATTGCTCTTTTTTGGTGCGGCCACCCGCCGGATTCCGCTGACGATGATCGGTATCTTGCAATACCTAGCGCCCACGCTGCAACTGTTGTTGGGGGTATTGGTCTATGGAGAACCCTTTTCTACCGCCCAACTGATCGGCTTTAGCGCAATCTGGACAGCATTGGTCATCTATACGGGAGACAGTATCCTGGCCGCTCGTCGCTATCAGCCGATCACACCGCTAGAACAGGAGCGGGGATAAATCTGTTCATGATGGGTCAAATGAACGCCGATGAATGTGCATCGCGATTCATACAATCAGCCCAGCTCGCTACCATCAAGCCAGACTGCGGTAGTACTGTTGGAGCCGTTCACCATCGTCGAGATCGAAGGCCAGGGTTGGCGTGTGAACTAGGTGAACACGAAGGCCGAGACGCGCTGCGCTGCGCAGATGATGCGCAGCGCTATCCGTTCCAAATCCGAATGGAAGCAGAGAAGGCAATCGTACCCCCAACGCATTGGTGCCGCGTTGTTCCTGGTCGGGTGCCAGGACCACATCATAATCGGCGAGTGCGAGTGCTTCTATCAGTAAACGTACATCATCGACGGTCAAAAAAGGCAGATCACCGGCTAAAATCATCATTGACGAACAACCACACTGCTGCAAATGATGACGTGCCGCCGTGAGCGCCGCATTCAGTTCCTCAACCGGATCGGGAAACCATTCCACATCCTTATTATCAGTAACGTCACGTAGGGTCGGATCAGGACTGACCAGCCAGATACGTGCCGGAATAGACTGCGAAACGATGGAACGGTAAACGGTATTGATCACGTGACGCACCAGGGTTATCACAAGTTGCTGTCGTGCTGCCGGTTCCAGAAACCTGCTCAAACGCGATTTAGCCTGTTGTAAGCGTTTGACAGGAACAACAATCCCGATCACGCACGCTACCTTTGCTGTCAGTGGGGTGTCATTGCAACAAGGCCCGCCAGTTCGAGCGTTGCCCGTGCGAGCGCCATCTTCTCCGGCATCCCTCGCATAATGGTGTCAGTGACCAGCGTTTTAATCCCACGCGCTTCAATTGCCGGTGCCAGGTGCGCATCAACATTGTCGATCACAATCCCATCGATGACGTCAATATACGCCTCGGCTACTCCCAACGCGGTTGGTTCGAGACCGACCGACCGCATTAGTGGCACTGCCGGCCCCTTGATCGCCGCACCGCCCACAATCGGGCTGATGGCTACAACCGGCGCGTGACTAGAGGCAATGGCTGTGCGTAGCTCTGCGATGGCCAGAATTGGCCCAATGCTGACTACCGGATTACTCGGCGCGATAATAATTGCCTCGGCTCTAGACAGAAACGGCAACAATTCAGGCGCCGGTCGCACCGGCCCGGCAGCGTGGAGACGTACAGCGTGCACCGTCGGCTGACAACGTTCACGGACAAAGTACTCTTCAAAGTGCAGCTCCCCCTGATCGGTTATCACATGGGTTGGCGCCGGTTCATCACTCATCGGGATAATGTTCACTCCCACCCCCAACGCACGCCGAATTTCGTCGGCGACGTGCGAGAGGGTGGCCCCAGCGCGTAGACGAGCCGTGCGGTATATATGCAATGCCAGATCACGATCACCGAGCTTGAACCAGGTGGGGGCACCCAATCGCCCCAGCCACCGCATGCATTCGTCAGTATCACCGGCAATGCCCCAACCTTGATCGCGGTCGATCACACCAGCCAGGGTGCAGGTCACAATGTCGAGATCGGGGGAAATGTGCAAGCCATGCATGATCATATCGTCGCCGGTATTCACCACGGCGACGATTCGCTCTGGCGCGACAATTGCAGCCAGTCCTTCCAGGAAACGAGCGGCGCCTACACCGCCGGCGAGGACAACAATCATAGGTAGGGTATCGCAGAACACGCCGGCGTGCCAACGCACACCGGCATTGTTTCAGAACAACAGATTTGCCAGCCGCCGTCGCGCCGGACCTACCAGCGGATGATCATCGCCAAGCAACGCAAAAAGACCCAGCAATGCCTTCCGAGCACCATCGTCGCGAAATGCCCGATCACGACCGACCAACGTCAGCAGATGTTCAATCGCGGTAGCGTAATCGCCATTGCGTACCGCTGCTGCCGCCTGCCGATAGAGGCCTTCACTTCCTTCAGCCGGTTCGGTCGGCGCACTAACCAGATCGGCGATGGCTAATCCGGCAATAGCTCGCCCACCAAAGGGACTCCCTGCTGGCACTTGTTTGAGAGTGGTAATCCCCTCTGGATCGCCGCGCAATGTGAGCAACCGACCCAAATTGAACAAAGCTGTCTCGTTCTTCGGGTCTTGACCTAAGATTAGACGATAACGGGCAATTGCCTCTGCCGGATTCGTCGCTTCGAGCGCTTGTGCCATTGCCAGCAGATCGGCATTGCGATCCGGAACGATTCGCTTCAACCAGGCCCGCACCTGACTCTCGGGGAGAGCACCGGTAAACTCGTCAACAATTTTTCCCTGATAAACTGCTTTAACTGCCGGAATACCCTGCACCCGGAACATTTGGGCCAGACGCGGATTTTCATCGACATTGATTTTCGCCAAAACCCAGGCGCCATCAGCCTCGCGGGCCAGCCGTTCGAGTGTTGGCCCCAACACACGGCAAGGCCCACACCACGGCGCCCAGAAGTCAATGACAACTGGCACCGTTTGCGAGCGTTGCAACACCTCACGCTCGAAGGTAGCTTCGCTCACATCAATCACGGCAGTTTGGGTGACGTTTACACCAACTTTATTCGAAACTCCGATGGCCATTCTTTCTCTCCTTGCACCGATAGTATATCTCTGCGTTGTAGTGTACCAGAAAAGCTGTTGAAGAAGTGTCTGTAATATGTAAGAAGATTGTCAATCTTTCCTGGGTCGTAATTCCTGACGCAACAGGAAGATATAACCTACACCAACAATTCCGGCGAACGTAAACCATTGTAGCGCATAACCAAGGTGTGGCCCTTCATCCAGACGGTACGGATCAGGCGGTCGCGGCAGACCGCTGCTACCGTCAGGAAGTTGCTCGATAAAGAGCGGTAACAACGGCACACCGACCTGACGCTGAATAGCCGGTACATCGACTCGCAGCCAGGCATTGATGCGCGTTTCACCCGGTAGTGGTAGATCGCGCCCGGCCAACAGACTATCAGGCCGCACCTGTGGAGCACGCGCGATTCCTTCAATCGTTACCTTGCGCGTCACGGCATATGCGGTCGCTGCTCCTTGTGCGGATGGAATCCATCCCCGATCAACCAGTACCGCCTGTTCGCTCCCGGCAATTTGCAAGGGTGTGAGCAAATGTACACCATCAACACCATTATCCGAACGACGCCCTCGTAAGACCACGCTCTCTTCATTGCGGAACGTACCGCTGACCACCACGCGCCGCCCAATGACGGTAGCCGGATCGGTTGTTGCGGTAAGCGGAATTGCCGGTTGCTCGAGCGCGGCAAGACGGGCCGCATTCGCTGCACGCCGTTGACCAAGCCGATCAAGCTGCCAGAAACCAAGGCTCATGAGGGTGACGAAAATAACCACTGCGAACAGATGTTTGGCAATCCACCAACCCCGCAAGAGATGATGATACCCGCCAACGGTTGTTGATGTCATAGTCAGCACAATTCCAGGTTATCTATCTATCATGATGCAGCAATGTCGTCGCAGGTAACATCTGCTACAACAAATGATACCACGATTAGCGGATCACAGGCGGGTGAGGGGCGCCGGATAAGATAAGGCAGGAAACAGTACGGGTGGCAGGGTAGCGGTTTTCAGCACGCTCAGCTTCGGGTCACATCCGATGATCGGACGATGCAATAGCAGAGTGAAACCAATGAATACCACGCATCCGCTGAAGATGACTCCTGACCGATACGATCATCCGGTGCACGGGCCGTTGAACGTTTGCGTCCTATTGTGCGCTCCCCACCCCACCGTCACCGGGGTGCGCGGGCCTCCGGCCCGCCTTGTGCGGTGTGGGGCTGGCATTACCCCCACCACAAACGAAGGACATAGCCCACCGCTGGAATGGGCCGTTGAACGTTTGCGTCCTATTGTGCGCTCCCCACCCCACCCTCACCTGGGTGCGCGGGCCTCCGGCCCGCCTTGTGCGGTGTGGGGCTGGCATTACCCCCACCACAAACGAAGGACATAGCCCACCGCTAGAACGGGAAGTTAAACGTTTGCGTCCTATTTACGCTCCCCGTCCCATCATCACCTGGGTGCGCGGGCCTCCGGCCCGCCTTGTGCGGTGTGGGGCTGGCATTACCCCCCACAAACGAAGGGCATAGCCCACCGCTAGAACGGGAAGTTAAACGTTTGCGTCCTATTTTACGCTCCCCACCCCACCATCACCCACCTGGGTGCGCGGGCCTCCGGCCCGCCTTGTGCGGTGTGGGGCTGGCATTATCCCCCACAAACGAAGGGCATAGCCCACCGCTGGAATGGGAATCGGTGCATCCGAATGATGCGACACCCGCACAGTCGCCAATGGGGTATGGACGGTTCGTGAACCGCCCCTTCTGAGAGACCATGGGTGCGCGTGGGGGCACGGCGCTACCGTAGCCGATTGGGTGATCCCATCGACATACGGCGGGTCGGCCATCGGCGTTCCTCCATCGCTGCAAGGCATCCGTAGTACTATGAACTGACGCATACATTTGGGAAAAATGATACCTGCTTGTCGCAGACAGGATTGGTATAAGAGCGAACTCACCCCAGATGGCGTACACAGAATATATCTAGCGACCTTCACTGCCTCTCTGACGATCCTCCGCATCTTCCCCGCGCAGCCGCTCGACAAATGCGGCGTGCTCGGGATCGGCCAGACCGCGCTGGAGCGCAGCGAGCAGCGCAGCGGCATCCCCTGCCCACAATGCTGCCGGGTCGAGCCATAAACCGGGAAAGACGCGACTGCGCAGCGTACCATCGGCTGCGAGCGGCAGCGGGGTAAACACCCCCTCGCGCAGTTCCCACCAGTCCACCCGACGCTCATACGCCTGCGCGACCAGATACTCGCACACACCGCTGCGAGCATAGACGCGCTTCTTATCGTGCAGGTCGTAAGCAGCACTACTGGCGGCAACTTCGACGATCAGTTCAGGCGGCCCCTCGATGTAGTCTTCGGTGGTAACGTGCGAACGCCCCCCGTGCCTTGGTTCAAGGCGCAAGAGAGCATCGGGTTGATGCTCGTTCTCTAAGTCGAGGAGTACCGTCGCGTTGTTACTGCCGTCAACACCCGGTGTTGCGGCACTATACACACCCAGCCAGGTAACCAAGAGCAGGTGCAGTCTGCCGTGTTGCCGATGACGAGTCGGTGAAGCCACGTAAACAACCCCATCGATCAATTCAGCCTTCTTGATTTCAGGGTGCATCTGATAGCGTCGAGCGAACTCAGCCCTAGTCAAGCGGTCGCCCGAATTAAGTGGCGGTCGCTCGTCGGGCGGGGTGGGTGCAACAGGGCTAGTGACAATTGTCGTATCCACGCTCATCGTCTCTCCCTTCACGATGCCGGAGCGCTCCCGGAAGTCATACGCAGCCGCTCGACAAATGCGGCGTGCTCGGGATCGGCCAGACCACGCCGGAGCGCAGCGAGCAACGCAGCGGCATCCCCTGCCCACAATGCCGCCGGGTCGAGCCATAAACCAGGAAAGACGCGACTGCGCAGCGTACCATCGGCTGCGAGCGGCAGTGGGGTAAACACCCCCTCGCGCAGTTCCCACCAGTCCACCCGACGCTCATACGCCTGCGCGACCAGATACTCGCACACACCGCTGCGCGCATAAACGCGCTTCTTGTCGTGTAGGTCGTAAGCAGCACTACTGGCAGCAACCTCGACGATCAGTTCAGGCGGCCCCTCGATGTAGTCTTCGGTAGTAACGTGCGAACGCCCCCCGTGCCTTGGTTCAAGGCGTAAGAGAGCATCGGGTTGATGCTCGTTCTCCAGATCGAGCCGCACCGTCGCATTGTCGCTGAAATCCACTCCCGGAGTTGCTGCTGCATAGGTGATGATCCATCCCACAAGCAGGCCATGCGGCTTGCCGTGCTGCCGATGACGAGTTGGTGAAGCCACGTAAACAACCCCATCGATCAATTCAGCCTTCTTGATTTCAGGGTGCATCTGATAGCGTCGAGCGAACTCAGCCCTAGTCAAGCGGTCGCCCGAATTAAGTGGCGGTCGCTCGTCGGGCGGGGTGGGTGCAACAGGGCTAGTGACAATTGTCGTATCCACGCTCATCGTCTCTCCCTTCACGATGCCGGAGCGCTCCCGGAAGTCATACGCAGCCGCTCGACAAATGCGGCGTGCTCGGGATCGGCCAGACCACGCCGGAGCGCAGCGAGCAACGCAGCGGCATCCCCTGCCCACAATGCCGCCGGGTCGAGCCATAAACCAGGAAAGACGCGACTGCGCAGCGTACCATCGGCTGCGAGCGGCAGTGGGGTAAACACCCCCTCGCGCAGTTCCCACCAGTCCACCCGACGCTCATACGCCTGCGCGACCAGATACTCGCACACACCGCTGCGCGCATAAACGCGCTTCTTGTCGTGTAGGTCGTAAGCAGCACTACTGGCAGCAACCTCGACGATCAGTTCAGGCGGCCCCTCGATGTAGTCTTCGGTAGTAACGTGCGAACGCCCCCCGTGCCTTGGTTCAAGGCGTAAGAGAGCATCGGGTTGATGCTCGTTCTCCAGATCGAGCCGCACCGTCGCATTGTCGCTGAAATCCACTCCCGGAGTTGCTGCTGCATAGGTGATGATCCATCCCACAAGCAGGCCATGCGGCTTGCCGTGCTGCCGATGACGAGTTGGTGAAGCCACGTAAACAACCCCATCGATCAATTCAGCCTTCTTGATTTCAGGGTGCATCTGATAGCGTCGAGCGAACTCAGCCCTAGTCAAGCGGTCGCCCGAATTAAGTGGCGGTCGCTCGTCGGGCGGGGTGGGTGCAACAGGGCTAGTGACAATTGTCGTATCCACGCTCATATCAAGCTCTTTCCCTGATTATGACGTGTTATGGCAAGTATAAACGGTCAGTTCATGTTATGCAAGAGCGAGCGAAAAGAGCAACATTATTCTATTCTATCCGACATCTGCGGTACAATATAGCTGATAGCCATTACTGGCTGGCATAATTGCATACAGGAGGAAGAGTCGATGGCACGTAAGCCAAGTCGGCTCGAATTTGCCGTTATCGGCCTTGGCCGTTTTGGGCGCAGTGTGGCGCTTAGTCTAATTGAGCGCGGGCACACAGTGCTGGGAATCGACCGTGATCCGAACATTGTGCAGCAACTGGCCGATCAGATGACTCAGGTCGTAGCACTTGATTCGAGCAATGAGGATGCACTGCGTGCAGTTGACATTATGTCATTTGATACGGTTGTGGTTGCTATCGGTTCGCAATTTGAAGCGAATCTGATGACGACGGTTGCCCTCAAGAGCCTAGGGGTTAAGCGGGTTGTTTGCAAGGCGCTCAATGAACGACAGAAATACATCTTAACCCGAGTCGGCGCCGATATGGTAGTGCTACCCGAACACGAAGCCGGCGCCCGCCTGGCCTGGCAACTCTCAGAACCACACGTCCTTGAACATCTCAACCTCGGCTCTGGGTTTAGCGTGGCAGAAGTGCGAGTACCTGCGCCGCTGATTGGACAAACATTGATGCAGAGTGGCCTGCGTCGGCGTTATGGCATTAATGTCCTGGCCGTGAAGCACAACGGGAAGATGATCGTGACCCCACCACCAGACTACGTGTTCAGCCGTGATGACCGGATTTTGATCATCGGCGCCGATTCGAGCATCAGTACATTCTGCGATTTGTCGTCATGACTACGCTTGCAACCAGCCGCAATCTGACCAGACTGCGGCGAAAACCGATTCCGCCACCAATTCGACTGGTGAGTGGCCTGGCCTTGCTGATCGCAATTGGTACCCTCCTGCTCCTTCTCCCGGTCAGCAGTACCCGACCGCTGACCTTTATGGAAGCCTTGTTCACAGCAGCTTCGGCGCTTAGCGTCACCGGATTGTCGATCATTACGCCAGTACGTGACCTTTCGTTGATGGGGCAAATCTTCCTGATGCTGCTGATCCAGATTGGCGGCGTTGGATTCATGGTCGTCGCCGTGATTATCTTCCGTCTCCTCGGTCGCCGGATCAGTTTCACCGACCGGATCGCGCTTAGCGATTCGCTCGGGCTGCTCTCACCGGCGGCTATCGTTACCTTGACGCGGCGAGTATTGATTACGGTCGTGACCATCGAAGTGATTGGCGCACTGCTCCTCTACCTGCATTGGCGGACTGATCCGCGACTGAGTGAAGGACAGGCCTTCTTCTTTGCACTTTTTCACGCAGTATCGGCCTTCTGTAACGCTGGCTTTGACCTTTTCACCGGTACGCCTGGCTTTGAAAATGGCATTCCGCGCGACAGTATCACGCTCTTTATTATGGGTGTTCTGATCTTCACCGGCGGCCTTGGCATCCCCGTGATCGCCGATCTTATCTCATACGCTCGCGAACGGAAAGTATCACTGCACACACGTATTACGCTGATTGTCGTCGGCTTGCTGGTTGGTCTGGGAGCACTGGGTCTCTGGCTCAGTGAAGGATTCGATAGCGATGGCAGCCTCCACGGTCAACCGCTTGACCGGCAGATTTTTGTGTCACTGTTTCAGTCTATCTCGGCCCGCACTGCCGGTTTTTCGGGGATGGACAACTTTGAGTCGTTAACACCGGCCAGTCAGTTGCTGTTGATTACCCTCATGTTTATCGGCTGTGCCCCGGCTTCAATGGGTGGTGGGATTACAACCGGTACTTTTGCCGTGCTTTCCATCTCGTTGTGGAGCTACGCTCGCGGTTTGCCCACCGCTCAGTTTGGTGGACGGAGTCTAGCAACCGGAATGGTGCGTCGTGCGGCTGCAGTCTTAACCATTTCGCTGTTCGTTGTCTTGCTCGCGTCGTGGCTGATTGTGGCAACCCATGATGCCACCCTCGATCAGGTTGTCTTTGAAGTAGTTTCAGCGTTTGCTACCTGCGGTCTTACATTGGGATTCACCGGTAAACTGAATACCTTCGGGCAGTTGATTATCATCGCAGTAATGTTTTGGGGGCGGTTGGGAGCGCTAACGATCATTACCGCCATCGCCCGCCAGAGCACTGCACCGCAACCGTTCACATACCCCGAAGAGCAAATTCTGATCGGATAACGCATGCGACACCTTTATATCCATATTCCCTTCTGCCATCGGCGTTGCTCCTACTGCGATTTCAACACTTACGCAAATATGGAGCACCGAATTGAGGCGTATGTTGACGCACTTTGCCACGAGCTGGCGATGTTGCGCGATCACCTGCCACCGCTACCGGTCTCGCCTGAAGCGGCTGCGCTGCGGCCCACTATCTTCTTTGGTGGTGGTACACCGAGTATGCTGTCCGCTGCACAGATCGAACGCATTCTCCAGGCAGCAGATACGATAATCCCGCTCAACACAGCCGAAATCTCGCTTGAAGCTAACCCCGGTACCGTCTTGGGCCGCGATTACCTGCACGATGTGCGCAGTCTCGGTGTGAATCGGTTGAGTATGGGTGTGCAAAGTCTGCACGACCCGACATTACGCATGCTCGGCCGCATTCACACCGCTGCCGAAGCGCGGGCCAGCTTTGAGGATGCCCGCACGGTTGGTTTCGATTCGATCAACTTGGATTTCATCTTCGGCCTGCCAGGGCAGGATTTGGCCCAATGGCGAGCGACACTCAACGAGATCATCGCTTGGGATGTCGATCACATCGCACTCTACTCTCTTATTCTGGAAGAAAATACACCGCTCTATGCCCAGGTTACTGCGGGGCGCTTGCGCGTACCTGACGATGACCTGACCGGCGCAATGTATGAGTTGGCGATAGAGATGCTCGCCAAGGCTGGATACCGTCACTACGAAATTTCAAACTGGGTACGGCCCGTCGGTACCGACCAGCCAGATGCACCTCCGGCATTGGCCTGTCAGCACAACCTGGCGTACTGGCTTAACAGCGACTATCTTGCCGCTGGCGCCGGTGCTCATGGTCACGTCTTTCCGCAGCGCTACGCCAATCTACGGTCAATCGATAGCTATATTGCCGCAGTACAGGCTGGTCGCCGCCCCATCGCAGAGACAATTCAGCTTACTACCGACGATCTAGCGGCCGAGACGATGTTTATGGGTCTGCGCCTCGACATCGGGGTCGGCTTTGCCCATTTTGCTGCTCGTGTCGGTCGATCATTATGTGAAATGTACGGCTCAACGCTCGACCAGCTCAGTGCACAGGGATTGATCGAGTGTGATGAGCAACGGGTACGGTTGACATCGCGAGGACGGATGCTTGGCAATCAGGTGTTCGCACATTTTGTCTGATGTTGGGAGTGAGAAACGAGAGGTGAGCAGAGAGAGCGAAGAGACAGATTCCCAACCTATCGTAGTCCGTCGCGGCACGTGCGTGCTGCGGATAGGTTGGGAGACACGCTGTTCCCCCTCGCTCCACACTGCTGCCATGTCAGGTAAGAACGTTGACCCCTTTATACGACCCTTACACCTCTGCCAGACTTCTGCTATAATTAAAGTGGGCAGGCGACAGGCCTGCCCTATCCATTCGACAGTCTTGGAAACAGGTCTTGAGCAAACAAAGGCCAATGGCCTTCCTGCATGCCGACATTCGTGAGAGAGCATCAGATTCGACATGAGCCATCAGCATCAGATCACACCTGAAGAGATTGCGCAACTCCCAACCGCCTACAACGTTGCGCATATCCGGATCGAACCAAATATCATTCTCGCTCCTATGGCGGGAGTCACCGATAGTATCTTCCGGCGCATGATCCTGCGACTTGGCGGCTGCGGTCTGGTGAGCACTGAAATGACTAACGCGGCCAGTGTCAGCCCCAAAGCGCTGCGCCGTCACCGGCTGCTCGACTACCTGCCCGAAGAACGACCATTGACGATGCAGATTTCGGGCAATGATCCTGATCTCGTCGCCAACGCGGCGCGTGTGGTCGAACAACTAGGTGCCGATATTATCGATATTAATTGTGGCTGTCCCTCACCGAAAGTCACCGGCGGCGGGCATGGCTCGGCCCTGTTGCGTGATCTGCCCAAAATGGAACGACTGCTACGGGCAGTTCGGGCAGCGGTACAGATTCCGGTTACCCTTAAGCTCCGCGCCGGTTGGGATGAACGGCAGCTCAACTTTATCGAAGCCGGCAAGCGGGCAGAAGCGGCAGGAGTGTCTGCCATCACGCTTCACCCGCGCACCCGTGAACAAGGGTACAAAGGTCAGGCCGACTGGTCGCGTGTAGCGGCGCTTAAGCAGGCGGTTTCTATTCCGGTGATCGGTAGTGGCGATGTCACAACCGCTCACGACGCGCTGATCCGTCTGCGTGATAGCGGAGCCGACGGCGTGATGATCGGGCGTGGGGCGATGGCTAATCCCTGGATTTTTCGGCAGATCGCCGATCTCCGTCGCGGTGAGACGCCATTTATGCCAACACCGGCTGACAAACGCAATTTGCTGATTGAATACATGATGATTTGCGCCGAGGAACTACCCGAACGCCTGGCGCTCAATAAGATCAAGCAGTTAATCGGCCAGTTTCACATCGGTTTGCCCGGAAGTAATCATTTGCGCGTGGCCGTACATACATCCACCAGTCTTGAGACTGCACGAGAGGCGATTGAACGATTTTTCGCGCCGTGGGTTGAATCCGATCAGGCTGCATCAACGCTGGAGCTATCGCATGGCCCAACCGAACATGATAAGGTATTGCTCTGATAGAAGGTATCTATGCACGACGGCTATCTCTTTACCCTCGGTATTTGTGGCAGCACAGAAGAGGACGATCCGGCGCCGGTGATTCTGAACCAGCTCCTGGCTGCGTTACCACCGGTGAAGCGAGCGGCATTCCTGGGCAGATTGCCATCCGATCAGCCCGACCGGCTTCTCGCCGACGTCGTTGCCGATATGCGCGATGCAGAGTTGATCATTATTGTTGCACCGGCAACTACACCGCAATTACCGAATCGCCTTAACAACCTCTTGCGCGCCACTTACACCGCTGGCATCAGCGGTCGTTATGCTCTATTGGTCACTATTGGTCAGCATGCTCGCGCTGTTCTTCCCCAGCTCCAGGCGGTAACGGCAACCTGTGGACTGATTATAACCGCTGCCCACGCGCTCGCCGATCACGACCCGCCACCGGTAACGTCTGTGCAAGCAGCATACGCTACTGCCCGCGCCAATCTCGCACCGAACGCATTGCCTCATTGAAATTGTCTATTGCTATGATCACGCCACGGATTCCTGCCAACAAAATCTGGATCGCCGATGAAGCGATCTACTACATCCTCGCCCGGCCGGCGCTCAAACGGAGCTTTGATCACGTCTGGTTTGCCCAATACGGTCCTCGCCCCGATCCATGTCGTGGCCCATATATCTTTTACCTTAATCATTCGGCGTGGTGGGATGGGTACATGTTGATGCTGATCCATCGCGCTATTATGCGCCGTGCTTTCGATAGCTATCTGATGATGGAAGAACGCCAACTGCGTGCTTACCGCTTCTTTACCTGGTGCGGTGCATTTTCTATCGAACGACGTGATCCCGACGATGCACAGCGTGCGCAGATCTATGCCGCCAATCTGTTGCGCGAACGGCGTGATCGGGCACTCTATATCTTCCCGCAGGGGCGGATCGAAGCAAACGACTACCGTCCCCTCACCATTTACCCAGGAATTGCCCGAATTGCGGCTCTAGTTGGCGATGTGACCCTCTGCCCAATTGCGCTGCGCTACGAATTCCTCGGTCAGCAATGGCCGCACGCCTTTGTTCAAGTTGGCCCACCTCACCCACCGGCCAGCCGGGACGATATTGAAGCGATCCGGAGTGATGTGGCTGCCCGCCTGACGGCTGCGGTTGACAAACTGCGAGCCGATGTGATTGAGCAGCGGTTAGGACGATTCCAGCCGCTGCTCAACGGACGCTGGGGAATTGACCGCACCTGGGATGCGGTTAGAGGTTGGTTTCGGCGACGCGGCGCAGACGACGGGCCAGCCGCGGCAGCAGCCAATCGCCTGCGAGCACGAGCATAATCAGACCACCGATGAGCGCCGGTAAGACCTGACCACGGGCCAGATTGACGACCACAAACATCGTGAGGTTCGTAAGATAAAGGAGTGGTGGCAGCCAGGTCATAAATGATAGTGGGGTATAGCCACGGTGTGCGGCTGCCCGGCGCTGGTACAACAGAATCCACGACAACAACAGACTGGTGATCCACCAGGCAACAAAGTTCGATGCCGGGATACCGTAATAGAAACCACTTTCGGCATTCGACCAGACCCAGTAACGATTGATGTAGACGGCAAATGGTTCAATGGTGACATCGAGCAAGAGTGCGAATGAAGCTGCGGTTAGCACTCGTGTTGAATGAAGCTGACGGTCATTTATCGGCTTCCCATCACGGTTGAGAATGCGTTCGGCCACACCGACTGCTGCCACCACGATGAGCAACCATGCGAACGGAATAGCCAGTGGGACAACACCCAGCACTTGCGGTTGGAGCACATCGGTGTAGGTGTAGCTTCCAAACGGGAATCCGGTTGTCGCTCCAATATGTTCTACTGCCCACGAGATCACCAAAATCAAACTGGCAGCCGTTGCTCCCCACCAGCGATACCGTATCGTCAACCAAAACCCTATCAGCGCACCCTGTAAAATCAGGAGTGCGCCGCCCATCCATGTCCCCCATACCGGCACTTTATCAAGTGCTACCAAGACAATCGCAAACGGATAAATGAAGAGGTACAGCGTGAATAATGCAACAACAGTTCGACGTAAGTTCTGCAGAATAGACTGATCGGAAAGCATAGAGTAACAGACCCCAGACGAAAGGGTCATACCATTCGGTAGCCCCTATAGTTGATTATAGATTCGCTTTCATGGCCTGTCAAAGCCATAGCACATAGTCGTTTAAGTCAAAGGGAAGAGGGGAACGGCAGCGGCAACGGCGAGACCCGCTCTTCTCAGAGCCTGATCAAAAACCCGGATGTTGCATGAGGCTCGTACCGTGCATATACGACCATTGCGTGCGCGGGCCACCATGCGTTCGCGCCAGCCCCCCACGTCCCCCCCTTCCGCTCCCACACGGGAAGCGGAAGGGGGGCAGGGGAAGGGGAGGGCGCGCCAGCCGTGCGCCGCAGCACCGGGACGGAAGACGTTGCACACCCCTCCCATCGCGAAAGGGCGACGCATCCCCTGCCTGCCAACGGTTCTTATCCGCAACGATCCGGTACCTATCGTTTGGAATGCCATTGGAGAATCGCATCAACATCCAGGTTTTTGATCATACTCGCAGTACGTGCCGCGGTGTGCAGCTTCCTGTTCCGCCAGCGGTCTCCCTATGCCACACTTCGCTCGTCGTATATCGCCAGCGTATCGTAGGGCGGCTTCTCAACCCAGACCCTGCAAGCGTTAGCTCAGGAGGTGATTATGTCTCGATGCGCTAACCAGAAGATTCCATCCGCATATCAACGAAGGCGGGCCAGAGGCCCGCGCACCCAGGTGCGTGAAGAGGGACATCCGTCTCGACCGGTTTGACAATATCTCGCTGCGCGGGCCGCGCACCCAGGTGCGTGAAGAGGGACATCCGTCTCAACCGGTTTGACAATATCTCGCTGCGCGGCCCGCGCACCCAGGTGCGTGAAGAGGGACATCCGTCTCAACCGGTTTGACAATATCTCGCTGCGCGGCCCGCGCACCCAGGTGCGCGAAGAGGAACATCCATCTCGACCGGTTTGACAATATCTCGCTGCGCGGCCCGCGCACCCAGGTGCGTGAAGAGGAGCCGAAGCAGAAAACTCCTTCCACCGACCCGCATCACTTCCCCTCGCAGGTACAGACTTCAGCGTACACTCCGCGCTCACCCTATCAGCACGCCGGCGAGGGAGGTCGGGCGCCGACCCCCGTGCACCCTTCACCCCTCACTCGGTAAAATCACTGTATCATTACTTTCACATCTCATCTCTATATTCAGGATATTCACCTATGAACGCAATCTTGATCTGTAATGTCGGTGGGCGCGACGTCGTAAGTAAGGCCTTCCCAAAAGACAACATCGGCGAACGGACATGGGCAGAGACCGTTCTGGCCCGCTATCACGAGCTGTACGCCACGTTGCGGTTGCCCATCATCGGCAAAGCCCTGCAATACCTGGCCGAACGTCAAATAGCTCTTGATCACGTGATTCTGATCGCATCCGATCAACCACCACCGCCTGACGGTAATGATCAATTCTGGTCGAGCGACACCATCCACTCGGCAGCGATCATTCGTCGTCTGCTCAGTGAGGGGCACACGCCCTATCCAGCACTACCAACTGAGCAAATCACCATCTGGACTATTCGCGACGAGCGTGACCGAGGCTGTGATCCATCAGATTACGACCTGACTCTGCGCTTCCTTGAACGTCAGTTGACCAAATTACAGTACCAATACCCTCAACACACTGCTTTCTTAGAGGTGACTGGCGGCACACCGGCAATGACAACCGGTCTACTGATTGCCGGCACCGAAGTGTTTGGCAGTCGCGCCGAGGTTCTTTCCATTCACCCCGCACAGGAAATACCGATTGCCCTCAATACCGGCAAACGATTGCTGGCAACGCCACTCCGTGCTACCCTGCGCTCAAACGCAGCGACTTACGCCTACGCTGCTGCTGCCCGTACCTTCCTCGAACAAGAGGCGATTATTACCGACCGTCTTGATCCGAAGGCGGCCAGCCTGATTGCCCCTTTACTCGCCTACGCTCATTACCGCTTCAATTTTGACTTTGCCAATGCCCGCAAAGCACTGGCAAAAATCGATCATGCTGGCCCATGGCAAACTGAACTAGCTACCCTGCAAGCCCAGGTCGTCAGTCCTGACCGCCGCTCGCTTCTGGCTGAAGTCGTGCACGGCGCTGCTGCCCGCTACGAGATCGGCCTCTACGCAGATTTTCTCGTTCAGGTCGTGCGGTTTGAAGAGAATCTGCTCCGCTATCTCTGTCTATTACAAGGCGCTGAATTCCGCAATCGACGGGGGAGCTCTGACCCTGACGGCCCCTACCTTGCCCGCGAATGGCTGCAACAACAGCCGTTCACGCTGTCTCGTGACCGTGACCCGCGACGCGATTTGCCTGCCGACCGCTCGGTTTTGCGGGAACTAATCGGCCAGCTTCTTTATCCACCTGATCACTACCAACAAGCATTGCTCCAGGCGATTGATAGGCTCGGCGAGCTGGTTAAACGACGGAACGAACTGACCCATCATCTGGAAGGCGTACAGAAGATTGGGTTAGCGCGGGCCTTCGCCGGACAGCAGGCCAGTTCGACCGCTGCCGACCAGATCGTACCGCATCTACAACATCTCTACGAAGCGGTCTGTAAGCAACCACTGCCACCATCACCGTACCAACAGATCAATCACCTCCTCGAGCGCTTGCTGCAAAGTAAAGAGTGAAAGCTGAGAGCCGAACCCGAAAAAATCCTGTTGCAGGAATTGCCCACTCCCCCCGCTTGCGGGAGGTAACAATTGCCTTATCAGTTTGTATTGCATATACTGTATACTCGTAACACTGATGTGGTACCTTAACAACAACATAACTCTATCGATGAGGGATTCACAATGCCACAGGCTATCGTCTTCACCATTCGGCCGCTTGCCACCGCACAGGTGGCCGGTCATCTCAATCGGGCAGCCCATGCCGCCATTCTTCGCCTCATTCAGCGCGCCGATCCGGCATTGGCTGCCCGCATCCACGACGACAACGGACGTAAACCGCTTACCGTCTCAAACGTCTGGGAACTCGGTGGAGAACCAAAGGTGATCGTTGATCCTGAACGGAACTACCACCTGCGGGTAACCGTTCTCAGCCCTGAACTCGAACACATCGCTGCCGGATGGACACCAGATGCCCTTGCGCCACTCGACCTTGATGGTTTGCCCTGGCAGGTCATTGCTCGTGCCGACCGCAACACCGACCATGCGTGGGCCGGAAGCGCCACCTATCAAGAGCTGGCCATGCCACTTCTTAGTCGTCCTGACCATCTTCCTACCGTCTGGACATTTCAATTCGCATCGCCGACTACCTTTCGCCAGCGTGGGATCAACGTTCCTATTCCTCTACCAGACCTGGTCTTCGGCAGCTTGCTCGACCAGTGGAATGCCTCATCAGAGCTGGCTTTACCAGAGGAAGTACGCCGATACGCCGCTGAATGCCTGGTCATCAACCGTTATGAGCTACGCAGTGTTGCCAGTCCAACGAGCGGTGGCGTCATTCAAATCGGCGCTGTTGGCCGATGCAGCTTTCGCAGCATCAATCACGACCGCTATTGGCGAGCCTGCATCGACGTCCTGGCCCGCTTTGCCTTTTACAGTGGCATCGGCGCCGGTACCACCCGTGGCTTTGGACAGGCCCGTCTCCTCACCAAACCAACTGACCAGCACTACCGTGAGGCGAACAACGATGGCGACACTCTATCTGATTGAACAAGGCGCAGAAATCGGCTGTGACGGCGAACGGATCATCATTCGTCGTACCGGTGAAACCATCGGCAGTGTGCCGCTCGTCAAAATCGAAGACATTGTCATCTTCGGCAACATCGGCATCAGCACACCGGCGATCAAACGACTGCTAGATCGCGGTATTGAAGTAACCTTCATGACGGTAGATGGAGCTTACCAGGGGCGGTTGATCGGGCAGACCACTGCCCACGTTGCATTGCGCCAGGCCCAATACGCTTACGCAGCCGACAGCGCACGATCGCTCAGACTTGCGCAGAGCTTCGTTGAAGGCAAACTCCGCAACCAGCGCGTACTCCTGCAACGCTTCAGCCGCAACCGCGCCTCACCACCACCGGAAGCTATTGCCGCGGCTGACGACCTCAACGCCTACATCAAGCGTGTTGGCCGCACCACTCGTCACAGTGCGCTTCTCGGTGTGGAGGGCAGCGCTACTGCCCGTTACTTCGCCGGCTTACGCAGTCTAATCGGGCCAGAATGGAATTTCCGCAGCCGGCAGCGGCGCCCGCCACCCGATCCGGTCAACCTATTGCTGTCCTTCGGCTACACACTTCTCGCCCACAAAGTTCTCGGCGCCGTGCAGGCAGCCGGGTTCGATCCCTACCTGGGATTCCTGCACAGCCTCGACTACGGACGGCCCTCGCTGGCCCTCGACCTCATGGAAGAGTTCCGGCCACTGCTTGTCGACTCACTGGTCGTGCGCGTCTGCAACGACGGTCGCCTCCGACCCGAACACTTTCAGCCTGGCGACGAAACTCGTCCGGTGATCATCACCGACGAAGGCAAACGCGCTTTTCTCACCGCCTTTGAAGAGCGGATGCACACCGAAGCCACCCATCCCGAAGGCGCTGACAGCGGACCAGGAAAAGTCCCCTACAGTCGCTGCATCATCTTACAGGCCCGTCGCCTGGCCCGCGTCATTCGCGGCCAGCAAGAGCACTACGAACCATTCACAGCGCGCTAAGCGACGGAGGAGCGACCTAATGTTCTACCTCATCAGCTACGACATTAGCATCGACCAACGGCGGCTCAAAGTTGCCCGCCTGCTTGAAGGCTACGGCCAGCGCGTCCTGGAGAGCGTCTTTGAATGCGACCTCGAACCGGCAGCGTACCGTCAGCTCCGTCAGAAACTCAACCGCCTCATCAAAACAGACGAAGGCGACCGCCTACGCATCTACCAACTCTGCAACGCCTGTCGGTACCACATCGAAGTCATCGGCGAGGGGCCACCGCCAGAGACGAGTCCAGACATCTACATCTTCTAAGCGCAGGGCAAAGCTCCGGCACACAAACGGCGCGGAATCGCATCAGAACGCAGAAAAACGGCACTTTTCCATTTGCCAACCTATGAAAACTCTTTACACATTCACGTCAGCAGACACTCACCGCGCAAATAGCCCAATAGAGCCGCTTGCGAAGCGGTCGCAAATGTGGTATCTTCAAAAAACCAAAATCCCCGCGAGGGGATTGAAACTGACAGAAGAAGCTCGCTGTGCAGTGCTCCGCGCACTACTGACTTCAAAAAACCAAAATCCCCGCGAGGGGATTGAAACCGTGCTATAATCTAATCATTAGAAGTCATATACTTAACAGGCTTCAAAAAACCAAAATCCCCGCGAGGGGATTGAAACGACGTAGGCCACGGTAAAGACGTAGGAGAAGGTATAGCTGTACTTCAAAAAACCAAAATCCCCGCGAGGGGATTGAAACTGATTGTAGTGGCAACTTCTATCATACCTTCGGTAGAAGTCATTCTTCAAAAAACCAAAATCCCCGCGAGGGGATTGAAACTATAATCTAATCATGATAAGTTAACTACTTTATGGGAGGTTAACATCTTCAAAAAACCAAAATCCCCGCGAGGGGATTGAAACCAAGAGCGCAAACGAGCACAGCAGGTACAAAAAGAGATATTAACTTCAAAAAACCAAAATCCCCGCGAGGGGATTGAAACATACCTTAACCATAGCACGTCCGTACTCATCCGTGGTTAACTTCAAAAAACCAAAATCCCCGCGAGGGGATTGAAACCTCCGCTTGTTTCTTCTGTACTTCAACCTGCTGATGAAGCTTCAAAAAACCAAAATCCCCGCGAGGGGATTGAAACGCTAACGGTGTTTACGCTAGGTAATCCTCAAACATATATCTTCAAAAAACCAAAATCCCCGCGAGGGGATTGAAACACTTACTGATGATTGATTCTTTCATTGTGAAAAAAATCACTTCAAAAAACCAAAATCCCCGCGAGGGGATTGAAACCCAAATCCGTATTGTTTCCATTGTTGCCTCCTTTCTTGTCTTCAAAAAACCAAAATCCCCGCGAGGGGATTGAAACACGTAGGCTATCGATTTACCAGACTTAGACTTACTCAATCCCCCTTCAAAAAACCAAAATCCCCGCGAGGGGATTGAAACCTAGAATTCTTGGATTGCACTGGTGGGTGTATTACTGGCAAACTTCAAAAAACCAAAATCCCCGCGAGGGGATTGAAACGTCATAGATTGCGAGTACCGCGCCCCCCAGGACGAACCAGGCTTCAAAAAACCAAAATCCCCGCGAGGGGATTGAAACGTATTCAGGTAATCGTCATAGCACGCGAAAAAGTGATCCCTTCAAAAAACCAAAATCCCCGCGAGGGGATTGAAACTGAAGGCGAAGTTCCCGATTCGCATCCACGAGCCAAAGTTGCTTCAAAAAACCAAAATCCCCGCGAGGGGATTGAAACCCCAACGCTTCGCCGTCAAACCGCAGCAACACGTAGTCGCCTTCAAAAAACCAAAATCCCCGCGAGGGGATTGAAACCCATAATGCGCGCGCCCTCCTCATCGTAGATGTATACCTTCCTTCAAAAAACCAAAATCCCCGCGAGGGGATTGAAACAGACTAATCATAGTGACCTCCCGTAATAAAACCTAACTTGTTACTTCAAAAAACCAAAATCCCCGCGAGGGGATTGAAACCATAGTGACCTCCCGTAATAAAACCTAACTTGTTACAGCTTCAAAAAACCAAAATCCCCGCGAGGGGATTGAAACGCGGGTGCGTCTGGTGCCACCATCGTCGCTCCCGATCCGACTTCAAAAAACCAAAATCCCCGCGAGGGGATTGAAACTCAACCCTGATGAATACGTTGCAGCGCCGTTCCTCACCAACGTCTTCAAAAAACCAAAATCCCCGCGAGGGGATTGAAACCTGGCAGTACGATAGAACGAGTACGTGACGCCGCGCGTATTCCCTTCAAAAAACCAAAATCCCCGCGAGGGGATTGAAACGACGCCCCGATCCCGGTGAGCCTGGTGCAGTATCTGTGTTCGCTTCAAAAAACCAAAATCCCCGCGAGGGGATTGAAACCGATGGATCCGTCGCGGGCCTCGATCTGGAGTCGATTCTCCCTTCAAAAAACCAAAATCCCCGCGAGGGGATTGAAACGTGTACAGCGACGCAAGCTCGATGATACGTTCGCCGTGCTCGCCTTCAAAAAACCAAAATCCCCGCGAGGGGATTGAAACAGATAGCCCTCCTCCTCATCCCAGCAGACGTTGTGCTGCGCCCACCTTCAAAAAACCAAAATCCCCGCGAGGGGATTGAAACCGACTACGTGTACGTTGAGTTCACGGGAACGCAGCTCGGCTTCAAAAAACCAAAATCCCCGCGAGGGGATTGAAACTTCCTCTTCATCGTCTCTCCCTCTCCCTGTAACACGATCCCACTTCAAAAAACCAAAATCCCCGCGAGGGGATTGAAACTGTACAGCGAGGCGAGCTCCATGATCCGCCCTCCCTCATCGTCTTCAAAAAACCAAAATCCCCGCGAGGGGATTGAAACCTGCCAAGTCCGCAGTGAATCTCCGTCACTGCGGCCAGATCATGCTTCAAAAAACCAAAATCCCCGCGAGGGGATTGAAACTCGCTGTGTCGCGGATCCGACAGCGTCCCGTTGATATAGAGCTTCAAAAAACCAAAATCCCCGCGAGGGGATTGAAACGCATCGATCCATATTCATGTATCGGTGCGGGATATGTCATCTTCAAAAAACCAAAATCCCCGCGAGGGGATTGAAACCCGGTATTACATACCGATGTGCTGCGCATACGTTTTCCCACGCTTCAAAAAACCAAAATCCCCGCGAGGGGATTGAAACCCGATTGCGATTGAAATCTCCGCGCTACCGGCCCGCAACGCTCCGCTTCAAAAAACCAAAATCCCCGCGAGGGGATTTAAACCGTACATTAGTGTATAATCCACTATACCATCATGTTCCCATGTCTTCAAAAAACCAAAATCCCCGCGAGGGGATTGAAACAAGCGTAGTAATCCCAGATCGTCGGCAGTCGGTATCCGGCAGCTTCAAAAAACCAAAATCCCCGCGAGGGGATTGAAACTAACATACGCCCCGCTGCTTATCCCACCCGAAGACCCGTCGTTTCTTCAAAAAACCAAAATCCCCGCGAGGGGATTGAAACACCGTAGGGATTTCGACTGCAAGTGCAAGCGTATGGCTTCAAAAAACCAAAATCCCCGCGAGGGGATTGAAACTTAACATATCCGAGTAGCTCCGGCAAACTCATAATTGCACCCCCTTCAAAAAACCAAAATCCCCGCGAGGGGATTGAAACTCGGTAATCTCAAACAAAAACACTACACATTCCTCGTACTCCGGCTTCAAAAAACCAAAATCCCCGTGAGGGGATTAAAACAGACGGTCGGGCACCTCCAGCAGAGCCAACGATAAATACGCCTTCAAAAAACCAAAATCCCCGCGAGGGGATTGAAACTAGACCCGTTTTGCACGGTGCATACCACCGATATGTACGCCTCCAAAAAACCAAAATCCCCGCGAGGGGATTGAAACCACCATACACTGTTTGCGCTCGTGTTTTGATCGAGTATGTTTTCAAAAAACCAAAATCCCTGCACGGAATCCGTTGTTGTAAACGTCAACGATATCCGCATTAAAATCTCCCTAACACCTCTGCCGCCCCGCCTCCCATTGCCCCGCATCCTCAACTTCTTACTATCGCCCCAATACTTCTGTCACCCCCATCCCCCCGTGCGCGCAAAACTGTCGCCAAATTGTTACCGTTTTCCCCGCTTATTCCTGCTATAGTAGGTCGTATCAGGATCCGCTTCTTGAACACCGATTGGAGCACACGATGTCATCCCTGCCCCCGCACGACCTGATTGCCGCTATCCGGAATCGTGACCCCCACGCGCTGAGCTGGGTCTACGAAACCTACGGCCCACGCCTGTTCAGCTATCTCCTGCGTCGCCTCGGTGACCCCGACCTCGCCCGCGATGCCCACCACGATGTGTTTGTCCGCTTTCTGGAACGGGCCGATACCTTTGAAGACCGCGGTGTGCCGCTCATTGCCTGGCTCTTCCGCCTCGCCCGCAACCTGAGCATCGATCTGCAGCGACGCCAGGGGCGTACCATTCCGTTCAGTGCGATGGTCGTGGCCGATTACAGCGCTGACGACGGCCAGTCCCATCTCACCCTCTTGGCCGAGAGCCAGGCGCTGCGGATGGCGCTGGCGAGCCTGCCGCCGATCTACCGCCAGGTGCTGCTCTTGCGCTTTGAGTACCATCTTTCGTTGCCGGAGACCGCCCGCCAGCTCGGACGCACGCTGGGTGCCACCAAAGCCCTCCAGACACGCGCCGTGCAGCTCCTCCGCGAACGGATGAGCAGCAATGACCGGCCCGACGAGCGTCTCCCGTCGCCGCCGATGGCGTAGTGCCGGTTCAGCATCTCCGGTCGCACTACGCGAGGGGCGGACGCACACCGCCCCTCGTCTAAATAAAACCACAGAAGTCATTCGGCACAGCCGATGACAGACAGGACGGTCGCCG